>Ga0098039_1000442_pt1 | contig 17765 bp, 25 predicted proteins | sample 6_EtaG_FD_75047 | JGI IMG/M metagenome (GOLD analysis project Ga0098039, IMG submission 75047) | Marine viral communities from the Subarctic Pacific Ocean - 6_ETSP_OMZ_AT15160 metaG | ecosystem: Environmental > Aquatic > Marine > Oceanic | place: Pacific Ocean | collected 2015-01-08 | reverse complement strand
CTTACCCTCTGATCCGAATTGGGCACCCACAATGGCTGTTACTCTTCCTTTGTTGATTAGCATTCTGTTCCTCCTGTTTTGATGCTAAACGGTTTTTAACCCATGGTCGTTTGCCTGTCAAACAAACCCGTGTTAGAAAACGTTATGGTTCATGTTAAAACAACAGGAGGTAACCATGGATGAAGACGAAGCCAAGGTAGATACAAAGCTGGCTAGATTCTTACGCGTCGAACGTGCAAAAAGGAATGTGTCCCAGTGTGATGCGGCTGCGCAGTGTGGCGTGCACTGGCGCACTTGGTCTATTTGGGAAACACGACCATGCAACCCCAGTGTTGATATGTGTCAATTGATAGCAAAGTGGGCTGGCATGGAGACAGGAGAATTAATCGAGACGATCATCCTGCCACGGGTCGAAACCAATGCCTGAGCTGGTCACGGAGCAATTTACATCCAGGTTCCTTGATGGGAGACTACACCAGCTGCCACACCCACACTCGGTGGTATATATCTGTGCACCCTATGGTAATACCGACCCAGAAACCGTAAAGATGAATGTCGAGGATGCAGAGCAGTTGGCTAGGTTTGCAGTCCACATGGGGTATTCGCCGGTTGTCGTACATAGTTATATCGACCAAGTGTTTGGTGATGATAGAAACCCAGACTTAAGGAAAAGGGGTCTGGCACATGTGGTTAGTGTTGCTTGGGCTGTGGCTCGTGCTGGTGGGTACTTGTGGGTCATCAAACGAGAGGATGGTACCCTCAGTGATGGTTGTGCCCAAGAAGTGAACATGTTCAAAAGCGTATATGGTAAGACCCTAAGCGAAACGCACATCGTCAGTGGTAGCTTTGCTGACTGGTGCACAGACTTCGCTAGGTGGGGGTTCAAAGATGGCCACTAGCTTATTACTGTTGGCCTTTAGAGTGGACACCCAGCCTCATGCCAAAGGCAGACCCAGATGGTCAGAGAAGAATCGCAAGACATATACGCCAACGGCCACCAAAGTCTATGAAAAATTGGTGTCTGCGTGTGCAACACAGGCAGCATTTTCATCTGTTAATGGTTCCATACTGCCCATCGACGAGGGTGTACCTCTGGAAGTAATTACTACTTTTTACCTACACCGACCAAAAAGATTGATGCGCAAAACCGATCCAGATGGTCCAATCGCCCATACACGGAGGCCAGATATAGACAATTTGGTGAAATCTGTATTGGATGGGATTGATAGATCTGGCATGGTTTGGCATGATGATGCCCAGGTATGCCACACTCAGAGCTATAAATACTACCATGGGAAAAAAGAGAAACCTCATGTACTGGTACAAATCTGCAGGGTAGAGGGTGATGGATAAGATTAAGATTCTAAATTTCATCTGGCAGGCTAGTGTCAAGCACCCAAGGGATACAGTCGAGGGTGTGATGAATGTTGTGCAGAGAGAAGCAATTATAAATACCAATACTGGACACAGTAAAGATGTGATGTGGGCTAGGAGTCTTTTACGCTGGATAGATGATGATTGTGAACGATTCTATATAGCTTGTAAGTATGTATTGTCGAAATTGAAAAAACCGGTTAATGGAAAGTGTGAACAATCTGCCTCCCGGCAGTGACCATTGAACAGGTGGTAGAATTGATCACTATCACCTGTTCATAATGGTTTGTTTCTGGTCACTGTTAGAGGAATGATGAACAAAATATTTGATGGCGTACTAGATGATGGCGAGAGGATTCAATTAGAACGTTGGATTAGTCTAGTCGCAAAGCATGGTGAACATCAATCATCACTAGACTTGTACTTGGACCTGTCGAGGCAAGCACAGGACATGTTGCAGGCAGAGGATGGTATCCAAGAAGTGCTGGGTGGGATATGGACGGTTGCGGCAGTGATGTCGCCACAAACCCTTCAATACCTGTGTGCAGTCGAATTATGGGAAGGCAGCTACAAAGAAGGACCAACCCTATGGAGGATACGCCAAAAAACCAATACTCATAGATTCGACGATGTGACCCGCATTAAGATTGCCGATGAAGTCAGACAATACGAGGCACGCGTCAAGAGGTACAAAGAAACCACTATCGCACCGGGTAACCTGAAGGCTCATCTAGCCAGACGCCTTAAAACAGACTATGCAGCCAGATTTGAGATGGCCCATAAGCTTGGTGCACACATCTGTGGTAACCCACAAAGAGCAGACAAGATTACCTGTCCACAATGCAGCAGGAAGACAGCATATTTCTATATAGAACCCGGTGCACGGAATGTGGCGAAGTGCAAACATGAATCATCCTGTGGATGGTTTGGCAACCTTTTACTATTAGCGAGGAGTATTTGATATGGATATTACAGAGATTGCAGAAATGGTTGGTGTTGAGGTGGCGACGCCAGACCGCACCACAGCTGACCTTTTGCAATATAGAGAAATTAAGAATCACAAGGGACAGGTTGTTGGTCACGGGTCACCCCTTAAGACCAGTCTCAATCTCGAGACAGTGTTGAATAATGACCCAACCCTACAGGGTAGGATATGTTACAACGAATTCAGCAAGGTAATTGAATATAGAGGCGAACCCATCAAAGATCAAGCAGAAACCGATCTAATGCTGTGGATTGCGCGCACATATGACCTCGAGATGCCTACCAAGAGAGTATCAGAAGTGTTGGCATTGGTGGCCGATAAAAACCCAATACACCCAGTGAAAGAATGGCTAGACAGTCTGGAATGGGACAATAAACCACGGATAGGGTCACTGCTGCCCAAGTATTTTGGTGCCAAGGACAATGCCCTAGTACGCGAGATTGGGTTAAAATGGGGTGTGGGGTGTGTGGCACGCATATATCAACCCGGTTGTAAGCTGGATACAGTGTTGGTTATCCAAGGTCCACAGGGTGCACGCAAATCAACCGCTTTTCGAAAGCTGACTAGTAATGATGCTTGGTTCAGTGATACCTTGGTGGATTTCAGGAATAAGGATGCCTACCAACAGTTACAAGGAGTATGGATCTATGAATTGGCCGAATTGGATAACGTCAAACGAAGTGATATCGGCGCAATTAAAGCGTTCCTCAGTGCGCAGGTTGATAAATATCGTCCATCTTACGGTAGACACGTGCAAACATATCCCCGGAGCACGGCTTTTGTTGGCTCTACTAATGATCTGGAATTCCTTCCTGCTGATCCTACTGGTAGTAGGCGCTTTTGGCCTGTTAAAATTGGGCATATTAACATTGAAGCAATAGAGGAGGACCGTAATCAGATATGGGCGGAGGCCGTCTCGATGTTTAAGGCGGGCACATGCTGGTGGTTGGAGGGGAAAGCCAACGAAGACCTAATCGAAGTGTCTCAAGAATATAGGCAGCACGATTCATGGGAGACAGTGTTAGAGGGTTGGCTGCGCACCCAGTATGAGCCATTCACTCTGGAGGATGTGTTGCGTGGAGCCCTTAAAAAGGATCCAAGTGAACAGAGCAGATACGATGGTATGAGAGCTGCAGCTTTGTTGACTGGGCTGGGCTGCGTCAAAAGGCGCATGCATCATGGGGGCGCAAGGCGTGTGATGTGGGCCCGAGATGGTGAGATACTAGATATGGCAAAGAGTGGGTATGGCAGGAAGGGTACGTCGGACCAATGAGCATTTTTTCTGCCATACCATACCTATTTCCTTTTAGTGATAGAATATATATATTGTTATTTGGTTTTGTTTTGGGGATATATATATTGGGGAAGGTTTTGGATTGGGTATGGCGGTATGGCGGTATGGCAGTGATTGTTAAGAGTGTGTTATACTGGATATGGCAAAGTAGCTTTTCACTTTTAATGAGGGCAATATATGCCAGTTAATACCCAGGCAGTGATTGATGGACGCAGGGAAGAGGTAGAACAGGCTATGCTCAGTCTGGATTGGTCTCTGCGTATTCAAAATACACTTGCCAGTCGGCATGGTGTGACAGTGCGTCAGATTCGACAGGATGCAAAAAAGATACGCGATGGATGGGCAAGGAATGAAAAGGAATTGACGCCAGATGCCAAAGCAGATTGGTTGGCTCGGTGTCGCAGTGGTCAGGCTATGGCCATACGTGGTGACTATCCTATGGCATATGTGCATTTGATGAGGTTGGAAGCCCAGTGCAGGGGTATTTTGGCACCAATACAACAACAGGTTGAAGTGACACACGCCATATCAGCCATCAACCCTTTAGAGCAGGCCAAGCAGATTGTTGAAGCCTACCCAGAGGCAAAAAGATATGTCGATTCTGCAGGATCGATTAAACAGATAATTCAAACCGAGGATTGAATATGTCACAAATGACCCTATTAACAGTACCAGAACCTGAGATACCCGACAGTATCGATCTACGTAATTGTAGTGCTCAAGAATTGATAGAAGATCTAGTGTCGTCTGGGGTCCGTGCACAGCTGGTGGTTGCAGATCCACCTTGGCACTATGCACAGGCACCCGGCCATAGTGCACACGCAGAAGAGAATCATTATCCATGCTTGAAAGATCATGACATCGCACAAATCCTTAGTGATTCATATCAGGTTGTGGATGCTGGTCGGTTGGCTTTGTGGTGCACATGGCCGAAATTAGGCCACTGGTTTGATGCATCTATTGAGCTTGGCTTTCCTTGGAGGTACGTATCTGGTGGGTCATGGTCCAAGGGTGGACCTGCTGGTACTGGCTTTCACTGGCTGGGTGTTAGTGAGTGTGCCTTGGTATATGTAAAAGGTACTGGACTATGCACGAAATGGACCACTCTGCCTAATCATCATCATAGCTTCAAAGAAGGACACAGCATCAAACCGGCATCTTGGATGGCTGGTTGGTTAGAACGGTGGACGGTACCCGGTGATACAGTGGTTGATTTATTTGCCGGTATGGGACCTTTGGCCCTTGCGTGTATATGGACTGGCAGAAAATATATAGGTTCAGAAATCAACCCAGTGAGGCACAGACAAGCAATCGACCGAATAGCCATCAACATCAACAACAAGCCAGAATATCATCATGCCTGATTTCTCTGCTGCCATGACTTCTGTTGTTGATTGGACAGAGGGTAGGGAACAAACGCCATTAGCATATGCTTTGCTGTGGCATAACGAGAAGCCAAAGACAAGCCAGCGTGCACCCTTGCAAAAGGCTGGTGTCGATGCTGTGCTTGCCAGTGGTGGGAATGGTGCCGGAAAGACAGAATTGGGCGCACAAATCAGCGTGGCGGTGGCTCTCGGCAGGGATGATCCATCAGTGCAGGCATGGATTTCTGCCAATGAAATAGAACCTTCTTTGATACCTCCTACGCCGGGCATTGTCCTTGCTTCTTCACTAAATTCTGCGTTGTCTGTGAACGTACAAAGAGCGGCAATAGATAAGTATCTACCAAAGGGTACAAAATGGCGCAACAGGGATGGTCCAGGCTTATCAGAAGCAAGGACACCCAATGGTGGGCGTATCCTGTTTGTCACCAATGATTCTGGGGCACGTGCTATCCAGGGATATAAGGCACATTTATTGTGGATCGATGAGGAACACGACGAGTCAATCTATAACGAGGGGTGCCAAAGGTTGACCCGGTGTCAGTGGGAAGGCAGATCCGGTTGGGCACTGCTCACCATGACACCACTTAAGGGTCTAACGTGGGTATATGATAGGTTTGTGCAAGACCCAGAGGAGAAAACCCACACATGTTGGTTGCATGGTGGTGATAATCCATGGCTTGACCAAGAGAAGAGGAGCAGGCTGCTTAGGCAGTATGGTTCTCACGAGAGGAGCGCTCGAGACCGTGGTGAATTCGTCACTCTTGAAGGCAGGGTATATGCGGACTTTAGAAGAGATATCCACATAGTAGATGCATTCGACATACCCTCCCATTGGCCTAGGTATGGATCTATCGATTTTGGTACAAGAAATCCATTTTGTTTTTTGTTGTTTGCAGTCGACCCGTCCGATGATGTGGTCCATGTCATAGGTGAACATTATCAATCTGAGTGGATATTATCCCAGCACGCAGCAAAGATCACCAGTATGACCAACCATGGTAGTCCTGCTTTGCAGTGGATTGTGGCAGACCCAGAAGATAGGGGGTCTCGGCTGGCCCTGTCCAGAGAGCATGGTATATCAACAGTGGTTGCCAAGAAGCAAATCAGAGCAGGTGTCAATGCAGTGTGTGAGAGGTTAGCTTTTGATGTGGCTGGTAATACCCATTTACTCATTCACAGTGGTGCAGCACCTAACTTGGTACGAGAGATGGAATCGTACGTGTGGGATACCCGGTCTTCTAAGGGGTCAGATCCAAGAGACCTGCCACGCAAAAAGAATGATCATGCAGTGGACGCACTCAGGTATGGATGTATGGCTTTGTCATCGTCTGCTTTTGCAGTGGGATAGGGCTTTCCTTGCGTCCGCCACAATCAGTGGCACGAACACAGCCAACACTCGAGCAGAAGCCAAGAGGACCCAAAGAAGGACCAACGATTGTAGCCAATCAGGAGGAATAGACTGTAACATAGGACCTCCGCCATCCACGGCCAACAGGCATGGTACCATGGTCCATCGACAAACCAATTCCTGATAGGATGCGTTGTAAATCGACACCCGGACACGGTACATCTTCGCCATCTTTTGATAGTGGCCAGAGGAATTTAGTGCCTTGATGGTGGAGGTGGTGTGGTACAGTACACATCTCGACGGCACCACGTTCCTTCATCATCTGCCACAACAGGTCTGGTGTGTCTCCCAATTCGGCTTGGATTTGCATTCGCAGATTCTCTGCTTGTGTCCAGAACCGCACATCGGCATCTGGCGCATTTTTATCTAGCTCACCACCTACCAGTCTTTGCAGACCGTCGATGACTACTAGTGATCTCCTCAATAGCTCTTCTTGACTCATGTCTCACCCCTTAGCCGATGGTATACAGTATCAATAATCTCATCTTTGCGGCTTTCAACCACAGTCATCATAAAATCGTTATATTCATGGGCCAGCTGCCCAATCATTTCCATATCCTCATTCTGGAGTGCTTCAATCACCAGCAGACCAAAGGGTGTTTTCTTCTGGGCTTGGACAACCAACCCCTTGATGATGGGGTTGGCCAAGAATTCTTGTGGGTTTAGCATGATATCGACTCTTCAACGCTGCAATCAGTCATAAGCTCATCTGTCGCAGTCATCCATGCTACCAATGCTGCTGCAGCCTCTTCCAGCTTGTCATCATATATCACATCTTCAAGATACTCAATGTCTGTAAGTCGTGCCTTTGCAATCTCGATCACTTCAAGAATAGATTTAAGGTCCCATTCTGGTGATGCTGGTGGGATCTTCACCCATGAACCATCGAGGTATTCATCAGCCAAGGCGGGATATCCGGTATAGATGTCATCCTTCCGGATGGTACCACCCACCGGGTAATGTTTGAATGCCCATACTGCGATGTTCTTGGTGTCACCAGTGGCCATGTGTCGACGTGTCAGCTTCTTGGCTTCTTCGATGGCTTCGGTGTGGTTCGATGCGAATAGGACTTTGCCAACCTGCTCGTGCTTGCTGGTGTTGAATGCGATGATGGAGAATGGAGATGTTATGGACATGATATGTTCCTCGTTGGGGATGGGTTAGGCTGCGACGTTGTAAAAGTAAACGACGGTATTTGGCTCATCGTCAAAAAGTGCGGGCATTTTTTCAGTGGGTTCGATCGACAGTGCTTCAAAGGCTGCCTCGACTGCTGTTTCTTGCCCAGCAATAGAAATGAACATGCCACGATAATTGCTGTGGTTTACTACCACTTCAACCTCGAGGTTGCAAGTGTGCTTGAAAAAATCAGCGTACTTGGTTTGGAGGGTTTTGCAGCGGTCTTGAAGGGTGAGAGGGGTGGTCATTTCGTTTCTCCTTATACTTTAATTTAACATACCCTCGCGCCACTGTCAACATGAGCCTGTTATATAAGTATCCTGTTAAAGCTCAACATAAGACACGTATAATGCTTGGAAAAATGATCGTCTGCGATCATATCTGCGATCATATCACGGTGCGCGAATGGTGCGAATGGTGCGCGAGCTATATTCGACACAAGTCAAAAAGCTATATTCGACACAAGTCAAAAAGCTATATTCGACATGGTTTTTTACATCCTGTTAGATTGTGGGCTTATGCAGCGCAGAACTATATGTACTTGTGCGCCATCACAGAATATGTTACGCTTGGGTATGGCTGGGTCATCATTGGCGATTAGAAATTCATGGTTCGTGCGCTTGTTACAACGTGCGGGATTGGTGGGTATTGACCCAGACGGCAAAATACAGCATTCTGCTGGTGCAGACTGGGCGACTAACTCACCAGTAGCGCCATTTTATGATCCAAAGGCCAGTCTGTCATCTATGGCTGCATTTCCTTGGGTATATGCCAGTGTGACTGCCCTATCAACGGATCTGTCAAAGGTGCCAATCAAGGCATATAAGGGTGCTGGTGCTAATGCAGAGATATTGGATAATCATCCATTGCTGGACCTGCTAGAACGCCCATCAACTAAAGTGCCGGGTATTCTTCTTCGTCGCCAGCTAGTCACTGATTTGGTCTTGACTGGGGATGCGTTTTTATTGATTGCTGGTGGTTCTGAACCAATGGCACTAATCCGCTTGCATCCATCAAGAGTTACTATATCGCCAGAATCGGATGGTCAGATCAGCCACTATGAGTACTCAGGAGGACAGGCACCAGAAATATACAGTGTAGATCAGATTTTGCACGTACGGTCACCCAGCTGGAGTGATGATCCAAAGTCCCTATGGGGTGTGGGTGCGATACAATGCTTAAACGACGACTTGAATACAGAGCGATCCACATCGGAATTGACAGCATCCACAGCACGGACAGGACGACCAACCGGAATCCTATCCCCTTCCGAAGATGGCGACCGATGGTCGGCAGAGCAAATAAAGGTACTCAGGGAAGCATACGAACGCCAATTGAGCAAAGAATCTGGTGTCCTTATCGTCGGTGGACAGGTAGAATACGAGCCTATTTCGCTCACTCCTCGAGACATGGAATTCTCAGCAGTACGCAATTTCACTAGAGAAGCCGTGCTTGCAGCCTTAGATGTGCCCCCAACGCGTGTGGGGTTGCCAAGTGCCAATTACGCGACTAGTAAGGAGCAAGCACGTAGGTATTGGGAGGGTTTATCTGGCCGTGCAGCGATGATCGATTCAGAGTTGACCCGTCTGGCTAGGATGTTTCCCAATTCCGAGGATATCACTGTAAAACATGATTTCAGTGAGATTGACGCGTTGCAGGAGTCCCGGTCTGAGCGGGTAAGCAGGGTGATCGATTGGACTGTTTTGGGTGTTGGTGTTGCTGATGCGGCTGCATATGAGGGTTTTGACGATCTACCATTCCAGGTCGGCGAAGAAGACAGCCCAGATGTGGACACTGCCACAGATGACCAACCTGCAGAATCTGTCGAGTCTGGTGATGATCCTCTTGCCTCCACTGCATTAAATGGTGCGCAGATTGCTAGTCTCCTCAACATTGTGGCAGCTGTTGGTGCTGGTGGCATATCGTTTGATGCTGCCATGACTTTGGTTTTGGTGGCATTTCCTACCATATCATCAGAGCAAGCCAGCCAGATACTGTCTGGTGCTGGTGAGACACCGACCGACTCAGAACCAACAGCAGAACCCACACCACCACCAGATGTGGAAGTGGGCGAAGTGGAAGAGGAAGAGGAAGAGGAAGAGGAAGAGGAAGAAATCCAGCAGCAATACCGTGGTTTGTCAGTGCTGCTTGGCTCTGATGTATTGGATCGTGAGGCATCAAACGCTATCTGGCGTGGGTTCGTCGACAATAAACAGGCACCTTTAGAACGTGCACTACAGATGACCCTAAGACGATACTTGAAGGGGTATGCAGCTAGGATTGCGGCAAAGCTACCAAAAGTAATTGGCAAGAAGGCTGTTGGTGGTGGTCTCATGTTGAAGGCTACTACCGAGGATTGGATCGTCGACCTGTTGGACAAAGCTGCCGAGAATCAACGAATAACCGATGCTGTGTCGCCGGTTATAGGTTCCTCCATGGAGGATATATGGCGTGCAGCAGCAGAGGATATGCCACCAGATTTTGATCTTGGTGTGGATCGTGATTGGATCGCATACGCTACGAGGACACAGATCGGAAACATGATTACCAATATTTCCTCTGAGACAGAACGAGCAGTACAAGAAAAGATTGCACGTGGCTTAGAAGAGGGTATGTCAGTAAATGAAATTCAGGGATTGGTGATGAATAGTCGTGCATTTTCGGCTGCTCGTGCACTTAGAATAGCGAGAACCGAGAGTACGAAATCAGTAAATATGGCTGGTATACAAGCTTGGGAGACAGCTGCCACAGGTGATCAATCAGTAGAATTCGTTTGGCTTACTGCTGGTGATGAGCACGTCAGAGACACCCATAAAAGACTGAACGGTAAGGTTCGTGGTGCTGATGGTAAGTGGCATATTGGTACGGACAAAGCCGAATTTCCGGGTGGTTTCGGATATGCATCTAATTCAGTAAATTGCAGGTGTACATACCTGCCAAGGATAAAATAATGGGGTCTCCACGCATATATCGAATGATGCAAACAAAAGCATCCACTGAGGGTAGTACAACAACCGTTATTGCTAGTACACCCGGCAGTGATAGATATGATGATGTGGTAGCACCAAGCTGGAATCTGGAGAGGTATAAATCAAATCCAATCGTTGTATGGGGCCATGACTATACGCAATTGCCCGTTGGCAAGACGATGAGTCTGGATATGGATGGTGACAACCTCGTAGCCCAGATTAAGTGGGACGATAACCCTTCCAACCCCATGGGAGAGACTATTGCCAGACAATTTAGAGAGGGGTTTCTATCTGCCGTTAGTGTTGGTTTTGCACCGGGCAAGTCAACACCACGTAAGAGTCTACCAAAAGACCATACGGCCTATTCTCAAAAAGGTATGTATTTTGAGTCTAATGAGCTTTTAGAAATTAGTGCAGTGCCCATACCGGCTAATGCAGAAGCATTGGCTTTACGTGGTGTGGGTCTCCCGGCCACGCATCGGCACCTGCTAGAAGTGGTCGAAGAGGAAGATACTATCACCATCACCTTTGGCAAATCTGATGATTGGGCTGGATTTACACCCTTGGAAGGTGGCGAAGAAGAACCCATTGAGGAGGCCGGCCCACCCGATGATGAAGAAGAGGACGAATATAATGCCTTTGGTGAGGAAGAAGAGGACGAAGAAGAAGAAGAAGACGAATTGAGGTCAATGGACGCAAAAGTCCGTACTTCCATATTGCGACTAGCAGCCACTGACGAAGTGGTACAACGAATTTTGTTTAGTGACAACCAACCCGAAACGCCGACAGGCGATATCAATTCAATAACATCCCTATTTGGCATCAAATAGTTACAAGGAGACATTCAATGTCTGATCCCACACACGAAAAGCTGGACCTCAGCACACCCGAACGAGCAACCAAGGCACTGCACGATTTGCATGCCGAGCAAAAGCGCTTGAAGGATGCGAACAGAGATCTAAACGAAAACATCGATAAGAAGGCCAGTGCACTGAAGGAAATTCAGCAGCGTATGTCCGAGATGGAATCTGCCAAAGGTGGAAATCGGGCAGTTAGCTCTAATTCCTCTCTTAATAAATACATGCGTCAAGATGGTACCATTCGCGCACGTGGTGAGACCAGCACGACCATGGCATATCAACCCGGTTTGCTGGATGATGCTCCTGTCTGTGATTGGCAACAAGATCTGCAAAATGCTGTGGATGATTACAACATGGTTCGTTCGATGTCAAAGTCTGGGCGTGCCCCAAAATCCCATGCACGCGTGCAAGAGATTATGTCAAAGGCACCTGGCGAGGTACAACGTATATTTGCTGATGCGTCGGGCGTTGGTGCGGAGTGGATTCCAGACGTAATGTTGCCAAGGCTTGAGCGTGATCTAGTCATGAATCGACGCGTGGCATCTTTGTTCCAAACCATTCCCATGCAAAACAAGAATGAAATTCTGCCATTCTTGTCTACTGGTTTTCGGCCATACATCAAGGCAGCTGCATCAGGAGATGACCCAGCACAGTATACTTCTAGTAGTATGACCACTGCGCAGCGTACGATCACAGCAACCGGTTTTGCTGTGCGGTCACAGGTAGATGAAGACGCTGCCGAAGATTCAATCGTCAATGCCCTGCCACTAATCAGGTCAGAGCTAGTATCGGCTCTGGTCGATGGAGAGGAAGATGCAATCATCAACGGTTGCACGGGTACGCATGCTGACACTGCCCTTGCGTCATGGGATGCACGGTCTCGCTGGGGTACATCTGGATTGGGATCATCATCGGATCACAGACGGGCTTGGATGGGTCTCCGCCATCGCGCACTAAGTGCCAGCTATGCAAACAACAGCACCGATCGTAGTGCTGCCTTCACAGTCGATCACTTGATTGCGGATCTTGCAAAGCTTGCTTCACCGCATGGTGTTGCTGGTGATTGTGTCATTATTTGTAGCCCAGAAGTCTATCTATCAGATCTTCTGCCTATGGATGATGTCTTGACTATGGACAAATTTGGGCCAACGGCGCCTATTGTAAATGGTCAGCTTGCACAGGTAATTGGGCTTCCAATCGTGATGAGTGAATTCTTGACTTCTGATCTTCAGACATCTGGCAAATTCACGACCGCTGGGGGTGCCACTTCCAGTATGCTGATTGTAAATACTGCGCGCTACAAAATCGGGTCACTCCGTGGCGCCGGTGTTGAAGTAGCGAAGGATATCACACGTGGTGTACATGAGATGGTAAGCACTGTGCGATCCACCTTTTATACACTTGACGAAGACGATAAGAAGAATCTGCATCTCGCATTCAACATGGCCACTTGATAGCCACCACCACCCAAATATCCTGAGGATATAATACTATGTCTACACCTGATCTACTTTCAACCTCCTATTCTCTCGGTGAGAAGACAGGAACCACGACCTTTTATATGGGTCATGGTCGTACTGGTGAATGGAAATTGACCGGTCTGTCACTCGTGCCAACGCAGGCTATCTCCGCTGATGGTTCAAACAAATTCGTGATCGCAGTCACTGAGACTGCCGGTTCTGGCACTGTTTGTACTTCGTTTGACACATCATCCACTGCGCTAGTCGCTGGCACTGGTGTCCAATTCACCATGACCACCACGGCTGGTACTGATGCTGAATTCGGACCGACCGACAGCATCAAGCTCGTTTGCACTGAGACCGGGACTGCTACTCTGGATGCCGTGTTTTATGCCCATTGGCAGAAGGTACGTGCATGATGTTGCTACTGTTCACGGGTGGTGATCTGGGGACAGTATACCGTGGTGGGCGGGTCGGGGTTTTGCAACCTTGGCCTGCCAACCAGCAGCGTGAAGTACCCAAGGAGACAGCAGAATACCTGCTTTCTACCTTTCCTGGATGCTTCGAGGTAGTCAAACCTGCTGTGGTAGCTGAAGCCCCAGAGAAACCCAAGAAAAGCCGTGCAATAAATTCACCCGCTAAGAAACGGACACCAGCGAAGAAGGCGAAGAAATGAAACTACGTGCAAGCAGAAATGGTACTTGGCCTGCTGGCTGTCATTGGATAACAGGCGAAGTGCGCACGATTAAAGTGGCCAAAGGTGTTGAATTACCATCATGGTTGTCTGAAGCCAAGGCACCAACCAAAAAACCAGCAGCAAAGAAGGATGACGAATAGTGGCATTGATTTCTGCCAGCGAAGCAAGAGGGTTTATTCCCGGTTTGACCGGCACAGGTGAGGATACTATCCTCGATCTGTTTATATCTCGTTTTGACTCGTTGGCAGCAGCACATTGTGGCTTTCCTGTAAATAACTCTGGCACACACAGCATGGAATCAAAGAATTATATCGAATTCTTGAATGGTCCGGGTGGCAGAGAATTGCGGCTGACCGTACGACCGATTATCAGCATATCCACGGTCATAGACGATCCGGACCTCGAATATGATGACAGTACGGAGACCATACCTGCCAGCCAATTCCATGTCCACAACAGCGAGGGTAGGATCCTACTGAAAGATGACGCAGAGAAAAGCCCATTTTCTACTGCCAAGAGAGCCATTAGGGTGGATTACATGGCTGGGTATGCCACTCCACCAGAAGGTATCAAGCATGCATGTGGGATCCAAGTGGCTAATTGGTTTACGTCAAGGAATTCGATTGGCAAAACCAAAGTATCTCAAGGTGGCGGCTCGGCTGATATGCTTGGGTTCTCACTCATGGATTCTGTGAAACAGTCCCTGCAACCATATAGGCTTGCCACAGCCTGGGTTGGATGATGGGGAATACACTACCCGATTTGGTTGGTAGACTTAGGACGGCACAAACGTCTGGTATCATCAGAGCGATGCATGCTATCACTATCAAATTCGCTGCACAGGCAGAGTATTATGCAAAGGGTTTTGCCACCACAAAATTGAGAGTGAGGAGTGGTAGACTTAGGTCAAGCCTTAAGGGTAGGCCACTGTTGGTAGACAGGCGAACATTCGCCATTGAGCTTTCATCTGATGTCAAATATGCAGCTGCGCATGAATTCGGTAAGATTATAACACCAAAAAGGTCTAAATTCCTTACCATACCAGTCCATGACGAGTTGAAGACTAGAGCAGGTGTGGCTAGATATCCATCCGCTAGGTTTGTTCCTAATCTATCATACGCGCAATCCAGGAAAGGACAACCATTGCTAGTGCATGAATTGACTGGTGAGGTATGGTATGTCTTGCGTCAACGCGTAGAAATCCCAGAGAGGCCATTTATGCGGCCAGCCATGAGAAGGGTAGCAAGAAACCTATCGCCAGCCATCCAAGATGCCTTGCAGGGTGTGGTGAGATTATAAATGGCTAGCACCGAGCAAAGCATCATGTCCAGAGTGAAAACGGATTTAGCAGCCATAGATGGTAGTGGTTCGTATAATTATGATTTCTCTGCTGCTGATCAAGTATCTCTGGCATTAGCCATTGATCCACTTAGAGTGCCCGGCATCTATGTGTCACCTTTGACAACCACGACTAGCCAGACTGCAGGCAGAACCCCCATGAATAGGTATGATAGGGAAATGGTTTTGCAGATCGATGTGTTTGTACCCACCACATCATCATCACCCGGCACAGCTATACTGGCTGCGCTCGACGCACAAAGCGATGTGATGCGTGCACTAGAGAATGATCGTGCCCTTGGTGGTTTGGTTCATGATGTGGAAATTGATGCGTCCGCCTATGACGGTGCTGAATTGGATCGTCCGCGTATGGGTGTTTCTACGCTCAGGCTAAAAGTCAAATACTCAGAAATAGCAGGGTCTTAATATGTCATGGTTAGGAGAAGATTGGTTGTATCGCACACCACTAACATACGCGAATCACAGTGGTCTGTCAGCACCAGAAGGACAAATCACTATCCCCACGGCCATGGGCAAATTCTGGAATAACGTTCTATCTACGTTCAACGATGTGCGGGTGACTAGTGCCGATGGTGTGACCTTGCTTGATTGGGCGTTTGATGGTGGCGTACCATCTAAGGCTAATCGCACGTGTACAATCCAGATTGATGAACATGATGTTGCCACCCCATATGGTAATGATGCATCATCTGCCTCTGTTGGGGCATTCTTATACTGGGGCAATTATGATGCAAACCTTATTAGTGGAGAAAACGTCAGCACCAATATCACCACGACACCAAAGACAGTAAGTGTTGAGCTGAGTGATCCATCAAGTGCGAACACCAATTATAGATTAAAATGTTATATGCCGGGACCAGACCAAGTTAATCCGACACATAGGATTAGAAAACAGGTTGCTGACGATGTGCGCATATTCTGGGATTTGTCTGATTGTGTGATGAAGCTCGGGCGTAGAAACCAACAATCAGTGAGGAATGAAGAAATCGCATATGTGAAGGCTATTATCTATGACCAAGATGGTGGCGACACGACATCTGCCATGACAGTGCTGAATTCAATCACTATAGCAGATGACTATGTGGTACAAATGCCCATCAAGGCAGGCACTCATGAAAAGCGATACATCATTATTATGACTTTTGGCCTTGTTGATGAGGCTGGAGGCATGCGTGTTCTCGATCAACGTGCTACATTATTGGTAAATAATCTGGCGCTCCACTCTTCTTAATAAAAGGTATATATAATGGCAACATCATCCTATTTTGGCCGCAATTCATTCGTTGGCGTGGCTGAAGAAACCACATATGGTACGCACATCGATAGTCCAACGGTCACACGACCGATCATATCCTGCTCGATGCTTAGACAAGTGGAAAAAGTGGAACGTGGAAATCTGCGAGTCGTTGGTGTGGCCGGTCTGCGCAAAGGCCACTATATCGTATCCGACAAAGTGACTGGCAGTATTGAGCTTGAAGCCACGTATGACAATGTAGGGTATTTTATTCATCAAGCGCTGGGTGCGTCGTCTACATCAGCTGGAACACCAAATACTCATGTGTATACGATGGGCGATGTGCCAGTGAAGGGTACCACACTCCGCTTGCAGCGTGGTACTAGTGATTACTCGGAGACATTCGAGGGTACGGTATTCAATACGTTAACGATGTCTTGTGCAGCTGGGGAAATAATGTCCCTATCTCTAGACATGCTGGCAGAGACAAGCCTTGATACCAGCCCATCGACAGCAGCACGTGGTAACACAACCTTGACATTTGCAGATCCGACCTACGAGAATCTGGTGCTCCACCAGCACGCTGGTGATCTAAGCTGGAATAGTCAGACTTTTGAATTGATCGACTTCGAATACAAGCTAGAGAATGGGCTATCAGAGCGTATGCGGTTAGGATCACTCCTCACCAAACAACCCGTGCAATCTGACTATAGGACTTCAACCGTCACAGTCACATTTGAGACTGACGATGTGGAGGGTTACCAGAAATTCATTGATGACACTACTTCTGATCTTAGTGTGACCTTCAACAACGATGGGACCTCTGGCAACGAACGAGAAATGAAATTCGAATTGAACAATGCCTACATCGAGAGTTATACAGATGAGATTAGTGAGACCGGTTTGATCACAGCTAGTGTGACGTACAAGGCACAGGGTGATGGCACTAGTGGTCTGGCCTTGGGTACGCAGATTTCGGTCAAGAATCAGAACAGTACACCAGTGCATAGTGGATAATCAACAACAACCCAAGTCAAATTAGGAGGACATTATGGGTAACATTCTTGCAGCAATCGAAAGCTGTGCAACATCAGTCGTTGAGGCTGGAGACATGAACTGGAGGGTACGCAAGGTATCATCAGCCGACCTCGCAAGGGTAGGCCATGCTGCCTTGGCTGTGGCCCAAGGGCTAGAAGTACCAGATACTGACGGTAAGTCAAGCGAAGATGTGTTGGAACAGGTTGCTGCCACACCAGTCAAACACCTAGAAACCATGGCTAGGCTGAAAGATGCAGTGTTGGCAGCTGGTCTGCTGGCTGTTGGTGATCCTGATACCGGTGAATGGGAAGATGTAAAGGTGGTATTGGACGTGGACGCCAGCGATGCCGAGAATGGTAAGCTGTGGGTTGGGGCCATTCCATCTGGTATTAGTGATGACTTATTCCAAGAGATTATGTCTTTGTCGACAGATGGAGGCGCAGCCATTGAACGGCTGCGAGCCTTTCGAGGATCAACCGGAAACACTACTGGTAATCGATCAGGTCGCAAGAAGGTACGGAAGGCT
>Ga0098039_1000433_pt1 | contig 18010 bp, 39 predicted proteins | sample 6_EtaG_FD_75047 | JGI IMG/M metagenome (GOLD analysis project Ga0098039, IMG submission 75047) | Marine viral communities from the Subarctic Pacific Ocean - 6_ETSP_OMZ_AT15160 metaG | ecosystem: Environmental > Aquatic > Marine > Oceanic | place: Pacific Ocean | collected 2015-01-08 | reverse complement strand
CTTCATCCTCACTTAGCTCTTTACCCAATGATACTTGAATTCCGCGCATGACGACACTTGTCATAGCCATTATCTTATTTGAATCATCATCATACTTTGTCATGTGATACGTTGACTCATGAATCATTTGTCTTAGTTGTCTGCGTGTGATTTTCATTTTAATCCTTCCACTATTTTTTAGCTTTTTGTTCTTAATATCTGTTGCCATGATGCTGGCATCTCGTTCAAGGGTGTGCCATCGTTGGTTTCCGATTCACCGATTCCAGATGCGTCACGACCGGGACCTGGTTCCCAATCGTCAGAGTTTGTACCGGTACCCACTAGATTAGCGACTACATCTTCAACAGATGTATTACCCAGCCACTCATCGTATAGATTAAGCTGATCAATGACTAGCCTTGCAAAATCTTCAAATGATAAACCGTCATCTCTCTGATTTCTAGCATTGTCGATTGCTGCCTGTGCATTTTCTTGCTCCTCAACATCCTTGCGTGCGGGACCTCCCCAGTGCTTCTCACCTGTCATCTGACTGATAGACCACGATCTTCCTGTCTTCGGATCAACACCTGAATTTGCCTCGCTGATCGTCACGTGCGGACCTGCGTTGCGTTCACCTGTCTCAAAATATGTGTGGTCCAAAGGATCATCTAAATTATCTCCGCTGGACCACGATCCTTCCTTGGGCACAACATCGCTAGGATACCATGCGTCCTCTACTGTGGGTGGGTCAGAATACTCCTTTCCCTTCATGTATCCTATTCCATACGCTTCTTCTGAGTCCACTGTGTCTAAGTCAACTGGCACCTGATGCACTTCAAGGGCTTCTTTAATTAACGCTCTGAGCTGTCTTCGTGTAAGCTTCATCACACATCTCCGTTATGTATCTATACATATCTATGATACAGTCAAAGTATAACAACAATGCTTATTTAGAGAGAGCCTGTTGAAGCTGTTATCGATGTGCCAACCTGATCTATCTCTGATAGTGACTCAAGAATGCATATCTTCCCTGGGTTGCGCTTTATGATGTCACGCATCTTCCACTTAGCACGATCTGTCCAGTAGCCCTTCACCTCTATATACATGTCGTAGTCAGGTAGATAGAAGTCTGGTATGTAATTTCTCTTTCTGCCGCCTCGAGTTCTGTACTCCAGCTTCATATCCTCATCGCGGAGCCAGGATATGCCAAGCTCGTCAAGTCGTGCTGCCATGGCAACCTCCCAAGTGCTATCCATCGAGACAATTGTTCCGTCAGGTCTGGCATAGTCTGAGCGCTTGCTCCAGAGACCTTTCTTGCGTCTTTTTTTGTTAGTCATAGCTACCATAAATAATTAACTTTCTTTGATTCCGGCTAGTTCTTGAAGCCTTTTTGCCTCAGGCATGGGCCCGTGTATTTTATACTCAGGCTTTTTTGAGCCCGGCTTCCGTGGGGATCTTACTAAATACTGCTCAGGATCAGGTGCTTTCGCACTTTTTCCCCTAACAGCAAGATCATCTCCACTATGATCTGCGCTATTCACGTTCCCGCCAATTCTTTCGTCGCAGTCTGGCGTTATACACGCGTCCCCGTGTGTTCCTCCAGTTCGAGTATTCATTGCTATGGCACCTGTCAAGTCACCCTCAATTTCATCCGGGTCGAATGCTACCTGCTTGCCTTTGACGGCATCGGCACCTTCTTTGTCAAAGATCTTTCTGTTTTCCTTTGCTTTTTTCCAATAATCACTGTGACGTATCGGCCCTGGACATTCTTCTTCGTGACCTGCTTTACACTGAAATGTGCTAATCGCAACTGCACTCCATGGGTGCTTAGAAAATTGTTTAGCTGTACCTTTCTCTTCCTCTTCAGGCGCAGCATCAGTTGATAAGCCCATTGCTTTGGTCCAGCCCGGTGAGGTTGAATTGTCCCACATTGATCTCATGAACTTTCTTACACTTGGATCTTGTTCAGGTGAGCCTTTCCAGTCGGGGTCGCGGAGTGCATCCCACTTTTTTAATGTTAACTTTGCCGCGTTTGCTAGCTTTGGCTCTTTCCGTGCAATACCTTTTACGTCTTCACTAATCATGTCAGCTTCTATTTCCAGACACTCTTTTATCGCTCTTCTGATATACAGCCTAATTGTTTTTTCACTTATCATATCATTTTGTCCGTCAGCATATATCAATGTTTCGTAAGCGTCTGCCTCTGCGGCATCCATAGCAATACCTATTTCAGGTCCAGGCTTTATTCCTTGTGATATAAGCTCACGTGCGTCAATAGCTGTAGGTAGTGATGCGAATGTCAAGAAACCAGATATAACATTAGAAGGGACACCTGCTAACTGTCCGTAGGTTTGAATCTGCGACGGATCTATTGACACCTGGCCCTTGTTGAGCTTCTTTTTTAGAGATACTGCAGATTCTTTCGTTATCATTCGGAACTCAACAAGAAACTCTATCGTAGCGATATCGCTGTTCTTGTATCGCATCTTTTTGAGTGAATTCCGTATGATATCACGCGGATTATTTGACGCGATCAGCGCGATCTGGATAACAGGATCGTTTATATCTGTTGCGCTGTTTGTGTCTAACGATAGTGACGGAAGGCTTTGAGTTAATAACCCTAATGAATCGAGCGTTTTGATGTAGTCACTGGGGCTCACAGCTGTTATGACACCTTTCACAAATTCTTCTGTTATCCTCTCATTTCCCTGAACTGCTCCTTCACCAACTAGAAGGCCTGGGTCTGTCTTGATTGCAGTTACGACATCATCGCTTAGTGTGAATCCCATCCTCGCAGCAAATCTAACAGCACGTAGCATTCTAAGCTTATCTTCTGAGAATCTGTCAGCAGGGCTTCCGCCTGCTGCTCTTATAACTCCATTTCTTATGTCGTCAATTCCTCCAACATAGTCTATCACCTCACCTGTGCCTATGTCATAGAAAAGAGCATTGATCGTAAGGTCTCTTCTTTGAGCATCTTCTTCCATGTCAGTCCATTCAACAGCATCGGGTCTCCGGCCGGTGCCTATGTCCCTTCTGAATGTAGCTATTTCATACTCCTCACCAGCAGGAGTCTTCACTCTGACAACCCCGAAAGCTTCTCCCGTTATTTTAGCATTAAGTTGATGATCTCTCTGAAGAATCCTCATCACTTTTTCAGGTTCAGCATCAGTAGCTAAGTCGTAGTCTTTGGGTGGCTTTCCTTGAAGTGCATCTCGAACAGCGCCTCCCACGAGGTATAGCTTTTTTCCTGCGTACCTCATCATCTCATGGAGCTTAATCAAGTCATCAGGTACATGTATCGACAAGGGCATTCTTACAGGAGCCGCAACAGCTTCGTTAATCAGCCTTCGGAGTTGCGACCTCGTTATCTGTTTATGCGAATGCGTCTTCTCTGTCTTCATCAGCTCTCCTATCTGAGTAGTAAGTATCTAAGTACCACATGAATGCGTCAGATAGTTCAGCTAACTTATCAATTGTCTGATAGTCAACATCAACATTGTGATGAACAATATCCCACGCTAGCCTTTCGAGGTATCGTTCTTTTTCTGGCGGTGTACCGTCACCTGCTGGGACGCCTGACAGGTTTTCCCAAGCCTCTCGGCCTATGGGAACTAGATCACCGATAGTGTCAAGGTCGAACGGACCCATTGAGGCTAGTTGTGCTTCTATCTCCTTTCTCTCGCCCGGACCGCGGTGCTGACCCCAATATTGCTGCTGTAGTGCTTTCTTCGATTCGGGTGGGTTTGTCTGTGCGAATGAAAGCTCAGACTGGTGTCGTGCTGTTGGATCACGATGTGCTTCATTGACAGTCGCGTGTATGATTCTTCTAAGACCGCTTCGGGTTATCTTAGCGCCCTCGCTGAGAAACACATCTGATGTCTTGTATATCCTCTCTTCAGGAGCTGACTCCCTTGGCTGCTGCTCCTCCGCTTCTTCTACTTTCCACAATATATCCTGAGCTAGGATCTCCAAGTCTATGTCTGAGAAGTTGACTTCCTCCCCGTTCATCTCTCTGGTCTCAAGTTCAATATCGATACCAGTGAGTATGATATTCATTCGATCCTTGCCCATGTTCAACAGTGCTGTGTCAAGAACAGCGTCAGTCACAGCAGCTACTATGTCATCGTGAAGCTGGAAGCCCTGCTGCTCTTTCTTATGACTACGTTGTCGGCGTTTCCCGCGGACTTCTGCGTCTAGCTTATTGAAGTCATCATTGCTCACATGGAGAAAGCCCTGCTCGTCAACTTCCAGCACCTCAATTCCAAGACGCCTCTGTAACTCTGGCCAGGCAGCAGGTGGCGCTAGTCCCCACCCATCTCGGGGTGTTCCGAAATCAAAGATCTCGCCTGTCTCTGTGTTAAGGATGTCAATGTCTAGCTGCTCACATATGATACTTATGAGCTGTCTGCGTGTGAGTTTCATCTTCACTCCTCTCGTATCTATACATATCTACATTGCACTGAATATTCTGTGTCTATGCGATCAAAGGCCGGAAAGAACTTTCCATCTGGCTACAGCTTCATTAATCTCTGGCACGCCTGCGGGGTGTGAGTTGTCGTATAGCGCTTTATACGTGTTCTTTCCAACATCCCCGTCGTCCTTTATCTTATAAACCTTCTGTAATTTCTTAACAGCATCCTCAGTTCCGTCACCGAATTTGCCGTCTGCGCCGTACTTTGTGAATCTAGGCACACTTATGTTGTGCTGGTCGAGTCTTATCTTCAAGAGCCTCTGGAGCGCTGTCGTCCCATCACCTCTCGCGCCGTTCTTCAGAACTTTCGTTCCTGCTGTTACGCCCTTGTCGCCTACTTTCGCCTTGAATTCAGCTTTTGTCTCTTCTTCTCCCTGAGGTTCCTCTTGCTCTTGGTCTGGGTCTGGATCTTGGTCTGGGTCTGGATCTTGGTCTGGGTCTGGGTCTTGCTCTTGGTCTTCAGCGGATAAGGCCTTGGCAGCTTCATACCCTGAGCGAATGGTATCGTTTGCCATCATTGCATCCCAGCGGTCTTTATCTTTTGCTTTCATTTCATCGAGATAACGCACGAACTCCACAGCACGTTCGCGCTGTACTTGAACTGCAGCTGGGCTGTCAGGCCTTTCCTTCATCCCCTCGGCATGACCTTTCAACACACGCATGTGATCCTCGACAGTCGAACTATATGCTGGCTCTTCTTCTTGATTACCCTTGGCTGCTTCCACGCGTTGCTCTGGTGTGCTTCCGCCTGCATAGTAAGCTGAGTACTCACTGTGCAGCGTCTGGAGCTTTTTAATCTCTTCCTCATAGGTCGAGGCATCCAGGTCATCATTGTCATCCATATCGTCACGAGCTTCTCCGCTTACATCCTCTAGATCATCAATACTATCAGAGAGCGTACGCTCAAGTCGTCGCCACTTATCTTGCAAAAACTCAAATTTTTCATGTGGGTGTGTGTCGTCGTCGTGGCCTCTCCCAGACTCCTCCCACTCAGCGTCAGCTTCTGCCACAGCCTTCTTGGCTTTGTCTAGACGTTTCTTTATACGCCCAAGATTTATCTCGTGCAAGGGGCCTCTTGCTTCTTGCAGTATCGCCTCTCTGATAAGGCGTCTAAGATGTTGTCTTGTAAGCTTCATAATTTCCTCATAATAATTATACACCCTTCTTTGAATATTCTTAAGCTTTAATGAGATTATTGACTGACGTCTTAAACTTGTCAAGAGCAGCGCTAGCATTAGTTGCGATGTGGTTAATTCGCTCAGGTGGGATTGCTAAACTTGTTGCATTCGCTGTCAACGTTTGTTTCAGCTTCGCGCCCGATACTCTCGCTAATCCTTGTGCCACTTTTTGGAGAACAGGTAGTGACACTTTTATTCCACTTTGAACAGCTTTCCCAACTATCGCCAGCGAATCACCTACGAATGGCACAGCTATGGATGCAGCAGCAAGTGCAACACCCAGCCAGTTTTCCTTGGCGGCCGCTATCGATCCGAGTGCAATAGCAGCTGCTGTACTACCAAGTGTTCCCAGAACGGGAATGAAGTCTGAGACAAGCATTGTGCCCAGCAGTCCCCACTCTAGACCACTGACGATATCATTTGTTGATATCGTGGGCCAAGGTGCGCTTTTTGCACGTTTAATTGCCGCGGCACTCGGGCCCATGACCTCGAGGGTCAGCTCCTGCCTTATTATCTGTCGTAGTTGGTGCTCTGTTATCTTCATGTCACCCTAACAGTGCTGCTATCACACCGTACAGCATGACCAGCGTCACACCAGTGATGAGACCGAGAGCTGCAACAGCTTGAATGACCTCCTTCGCGGTGAGTCCTTTCCTGTCAAGGTATGCTTTAACGCGGTCTGTCATATCAGTCCTTTAGCACTTTATCGAATCTATTGTGGAACCACTCACGCATGATATTGCGAGTCGTTGTGCTCTCACTCATGAATCCTGCTTCGAAGTCTTCTTCGTCAGACCAGACACCTCCTGCCTCATGATCACTCCATGGCTCGTGCGCGTGTGGGTCTGTGTACGCGGGGTCGTCATCGTATAGCGGGCTCACCTGGTCCATCGTCTTCCTCAGCACATCACCGGACCTGTACGTGGGACCTGCGTTCGTCACCCTGTATGAGACAAGCTTCCCCATATCATCAGGCAAGTCCTCAATTCCGAGAACATTTCCCTCACTTCTATGGTGCTTACACCCGGGATTCGTGTTGACAACCCTGTCACCCACAATCGGCTCGGATGAGTGACTCGTGAATGTCTCGTGAATTCTTTGTCTTCTATGCTTGCTCATTACGGTCTCCAATATCTCTACTTTTCTAGACGCTGTACTGCCTTTATCATCTGCTTGAACTCAGCAACAGTCGGTAGATTCTCAGATGTTGACTCTTCCTCATTCAGTGAATTGATGCCCTCAAGGGCAGCGCCGAGAGACTCAACAAATCCTGCAACAGCCTCAAGTGTACTTCTCGAGTTACCTGTCTGACCAAGACCGGTCTCTCTTATGACACGCCCTGCTGACTTTATCTTTGCACCTGCTGACATAAAAGCCTTGCCTCCCTTTGTCTCAGAGAACTCAGCCATCTCTGACTTATAGTCAGGATCTTTAAGCGACTCGATGAGCGCATTCATCTTCTCCTCGTGGAGTATCTCACGGATTCTCTTTCTAGATAATTTCATCTTATTCTTCCTTCTTTCTCAAGAGTTTGTCCTTTAACCTGACAAGGCTGCCCATAACCCAATCGTAACCATCAAGAACCTTATCTCTGAGCCATCCCAGTGTTCCTGAGAGCCATCCTGTCACAGTTCCCCATAGGTCACTCAAAACTTCTGTCACCTGGTCCCACGCAAGGTCCAGGACATCAAGCACAAGTTTAAGCGGCGCGCTGAGCACACGTAACAGTGGGTGCCTGTCCCTTCTGAGAAGCAGCCAAGCCAGTGTCACACCGACGAGAAGTCCTTCCAGCCGTGGTGCACTCGTGTGCAAGTGATGCAGCACATCCCAGCCCCAAACTGTGACGAGACATACGACTCCCCACAGTGATGATAACAGGCCCTCGACGAGAACCCAACATGATTTTAGAATTTCCAACATTATTTCTCCGTTTCTTCAATGTTATCCACAAGTACTCCAGTTTTCAAGACAGACAGTATTCCGTCTTTCTTTTCTTTGTTGAAAACTCGCAGCCAACGTCTATTAACTTTCATCTTCCTAATTCCCCTCGGCCGGTCTTGTTGGAGCTCAGCTTCAAGTTCCTCCTGCGTTGCGGGTTCATATAGATATATATTTATTCTGTTAATTTTATACTTAAAACCTGGAATTGATACAGAATCTCCTGACTCCTCGGGAGTTAGAATGTGAACTTTACCCTTTCTTCTGGTGTGCACATCGAGGTCCATCTCACCTAGATCAGGGTCCTGGATTCGAACGTCTTGAGCCTGTTCTTCACCACGCCTGACTGTTCTCTGTCGTTCTGCTCTTGCAGGCGCGACAGTAGAAATACCGAACTCATCAGCAACAGCCCCATCAACTAAATCAAGAACTTCAGCCGGTGCTGTGCGCTCTATCCACTTGAGCATGGCCAGGGCACCGTCAGGATTAGGCGTCATTCCAGAGATACCTGCATCAGACATTATCTTCGCCGCTACTGTCCATCTTATGTCACCGTCTCTTAGCGCGCCAAGAACTGGCTCAGATGCTGCGCCATGCGCATCTGCCCAGCCCGGCTTTGCCATGGCTGCAGCAATAAATTCATACCAATACTTATCAGTACTGTCAGCTCCTGAGCCTGTCCACCTTCCCGTTGCAGACGCAATATCAGGAAATTGTTTGATCATCACTTGGATCTCTCTGACTGTGTCAGCTACTCCCTCAGACAGAATCTGATCGCCTTCCAAGCTAAGGTACTCATTGATCACACGCTGCAGCTGTCTTCTTGTAACTTGCATGGTATTAATTATCTCTCTGAGGATTAATGTTCTTGTATAACAATAGATTTATTCTTAGGAGAAATTCAGTAACACGTTCCTAAGGCCCGTCTCAATTCGACTACGTTCATCGTGTGTTATATTTGACGCATCTTTATGATAATAGTTGTCCATGACGTTGAGCAGCTCACCTATCAGTATCTCTCGATAGAAGTCGTCAACAGAGAGATGATCGGCTTCATTAGATAATTTTCCTTCTATCTTGATCATGCTAACTATTTTTCTTTTGTGTCACTCATGTCGTCGATGTCGCACGTCTTATGATCTCCTCTTGTGGAGTATCTGGAAATATTTGGATGCCACGTCGTTCAGCTTCAATAATTGCTAGCCGAATTTTTTCTAGATCTACATACGCGCGTACCTTATCTTTTCTTAATTTCTGGCCTGCCTGATTGACAAGATTAAACACTTCATTGTCTATCCAACCGTCTTTCTTTGCTTCATGAAGTTCATTAATCCCACCGGTTTCTACAAACATTAGAACATACGCTGTCAAAGGTCCGGGTTCCCCTGTGAATATTTGTTCCCTTACAGTCAACTCTCCACCACCAGGTATGGCTTTGATCATGTTTATATCATCCTCGCGGAAGTTGTCCGTTGTCAGAGGTATGGGTTCACAATTATCCCTTTGCTTAATACCTCCGAGGTGTCCTTTATACAAGCAACGCCTATTGTGTCTAATATACAGATCCTTCAGCTTCTCTTTTGGTGTGCCCATTTTTTTAAACTGCCAATTGGTTAAGTACGGCACGCTGAGTGCCATTGCTACTCCAATAAGTGCTGGGGTTGCACGTGTGGCAGCAAACACTTTTTTCATAACACTACCTTGTACTGCATCGCCTGTCAATTCTCTTGGCTGTGCTGCAAGCCATGACTGCCACGTGGGATGATTTCCAATGTTCATTGCAATACTAAACGCAGGGTTACTTATTTTCCCCCTAAGCTTGTCTGAAAGAAACCCTCCTACCGAATCTCCTGCAGATTGCGCAATGCTGCTTCCCATTGCCAGCTCAGTACTTTCACTTAAGCTTTCTACGATAATTCTTTTCAGCTGCACACGTGTTAAGATCATTGTGTCCTCTAAGAAGTTGCTTCGGGAGTTTCTCCCGCAATTGAATTCAGCTGTGCTTCTTGATCAGAAGTGAGAGCGAGTTCTCCGTCTTCTTTGGCCTTAAGTAACGTCTTTGCCTTAGCTATCATTGCGTTACGATCACCTGTGACTGTTGACCTGACCTTCTCACCCATGTCTAGAATTCTCTGTTTCATCGCGTCAACAACTTCCTTAGACTTAGCAGTGATGCCTGCGTCGTCCTGCTCGATGAGATACGTGCCCATCTCTTCGAGGATCATCCTTCTTAGTCTTTTCTTTGTTAGCTTCACTCGTCGTCCTCACCACCAGATTCTCTCCATGCTTCCTCAATATCTTCAAAGTCAGGAAGGGAGTCTGTGTAGTGTGTGCTGCCGTCTGGTAGGCGCACCTCATCATCTTCGCTAAGCTTTTCATAGTGAGCTTCACGAGGCACATACACATGGGTCCCTGCGGTCTTCGTCACAGCTAAGGCACTGAAGGCATACGCGTCAGCAGAGACCCCGTGGGGTGATACACGGGCTGCGCCGCCGGCAATGCTAGAAACCCAATATGGTCCACGGTTCGAGCCAGCCTTCTCCCAGTCCATATCCCAGTAGTTCACTTGATCATCATCCTCAGAGATCTTTACGGCCGCTTGGCCTTCTCCAGGTTCTCCTTCTCCAGCATCTCCTTCTCCTTCTCCTCCTCCAGGCTGTAGCTTCTTGCCGCTTACTTCAATCTCAGCTACCTTTGTTAACTCAGTAGCCTGTGCAATTGCTAAGTTTGGTGCGTCCTTCCCACCGAGCGCCTTCCACAGCGTCTCAGACTTATCACCCCAGAAACCGTCTGGGCAGGTTGAACGACAGTGGAGTGCTGTCTTAATTGTCTTCTTGTCTGTCTCGGGATTCCAATTCATGGTCTTGATCATCATCATCTGGATCTTCTTTACCTTCTCCTTGTCCTTCTTCCAGTTGTCTGGTGTGTCATCAAGCTCTTCCTCTTCTTTCTCTTCAGGCTCATCACTGTCTGAGTCGGTGTCTGAGTCGGTGACTGAGTCGGTGTCTGAGTCGGTGTCTGAGCCTGGATCGATACCACCTCCGTCTACAGGCGCCTTTCGGTTAACCGGGGCACCCGCGGGTACATCGTCGGGATTGACGGACGCGTTGGGCTCGTTCCCACCTCTGGAGTCGACTGAGTCGATCTTGCCGTCGCCTGTTGTGTCGAAGTAGGTCTTGCCGTCGTATGCTTTATGGGCCTCCATGAGATACCCTCTTCTCAGTGCATCACGTACCTTTCGTCTGAGAGCTGCCTCGGTCAGCGTAGGCTTCTTTCTTATGTTAAGATCTTTTCTCATCTGCTGACGCACAGCTTCTCTTAGTCTTTTCTCAGTTATCTTCATCTATCACTCCTAGCCATAAATGCTGTAATCATAACTAATTATCCACGAAGCCGTGTTCTTTCAGCGTAAATTTCAACCTTTGTGTGCGAGGACAGAAGATATGTACATATCTCTCGTTGACCATGGTATCGTACCGTGGAATCCGCCTGCGGTCAGGACGTAGATCTGCCCTGTTCCGTAACTTGTTCTATGCACTCTCGTGATCAACGCGACTTTGCCCCAGCACTCATGAAGAGACTTCAATGCTACAAGATCACCGGCCTTCATCTGATCCACTCAACTAAGATTCCGAACACCACCCACAGAGGATAGTGAACAAAGCTGATTATGCCTCTCCAGTGTGCCCATCTCGGAAGATACCTGTAATCCCAGATCCTCACGTCTAGCTTTAGTGCGAGAAGACCAACAAATAATTCAACAGACCAGATCCACAGTGGATATGTTAGGTATCTGATAGTGTCGTCAGAGATCACGTACATTGCGAAGTCAAAGCCGTAAGTAAGACCAAATGCGTAGATAGGAAACATCCACAGTGAAGTGTGACCTATCATGCTCATCTTCTCATTCTGGATCATCTCACGCACAGCCGTGAAACACAACTCTGTGAGAAGTCCGAATGCTCCCCAGAATACTAATTCATGAACCTCTATCATACTTCACTTCCATCTCGCTAATTGTTTTCACGTGTAGACCCAAAGAAGAAACGATTCCTGTTGAGGTGTACACTGAGACAACTGGGTGTCTTGCTCCGTCATCGTTAACTGAGCTTTTCTCTATTTCAACGATGACACCTATTCGGTTTGTGGGTCCGTTTCCATAATGATAAACAGTAACATCAACGAGATCACCCACCTTCATGAACCACCTCTAGAGAGTTCTCTGCAAAATTTTCTGAGAGCTTTCCGCTTTCCCACAAGACGTCAACACGACGACCTAACATAGCCATCATGGCTTTTAGATTCTGCGTTTCTTCTTCTCGAGGAGACAATTGTTCTCTGATCGCAATAACAATACCCAGCGCTTGACTACGTTTAGTCCCCTTGAGCTTTATCACTCGATCTCCTTGTGTTACAATGTCACCTACTTTCACTAATCACCTCTAAACCAGTCTCTTGAATAACACATTCTCGTCCAGCTATCATCACAACCCAAGTGTGAGGATACTTCTCACCGGGGCGGACAACCAATCCGCTCTTTGGATCAGCACCAAACCCCAACTCAATCGGAGGAAAACACTTCAGACACACTAGATCACCTACTCTCACTGATCGCCTCTATCATTTCCGGCTCAGCAATGACTTCCATGCCGTTGTCTAAAAGTATTTCAACCCTTGATATAAACGAACAACCTGAGCAAGAAGATGCAGTCCATCGCAAATCGATTATTGTACCGAAAAAGCCTTTACGTGTTTTAACTCTATCACCTACTTTCATTACTGACATTTTTAATTCTGTTCCAAATATTTTCAAAAATATAATGTGTAATTGTTAAGATAGTATGTAAGATCAACGTGAACCATGTTGCTTGTCTCACGTCTCCGGTCATGCACAGAATGAGAATCATTGTGATCACAATAGAGATCACTCTCCACAAGACAACCTTGCAGATCACATCTTTCATTACCATCCCTCATCATCTCCGCCCATCTTTTTCCACACACACTTCAGAAACCACTTCATTGTGTCCATGACAATAATGAGTAGTGTCACGAACAGCACAAACTGAACAACGGGATCATCGAGAAGACTATGCATCATCACTATCAATAAGTTTGACGTCAGATATCTTGAGTCTCTGCGTCCTGCCCGTGTTAGTGAACAAAACGTCAACAGCTGTCCCGTAGACTCCCGCTAGATGACCCATGCCAGCATGGACCATAGCCCAGTCCTCTCCGTCCATGAATCGATAAGCATAGCTCGATCTGACAATCGTTCCGAATCGTCCAGATCTCGTTCTAATAATATCACCTTTCTTCATTGATCACCTCAAAGTCATCTTCCCACGTTGTCTCAATCTCACCCGAGTCTAAAAGTATGGTCACTCCCGTTGGAATAACTTCCTCACCCCACATGTTAACATTTATGTCTAGGACAATACCAATATCTGCGCCTACTATCGAAGTGACACCGGCATCTTTCGATCTCACAGCTTCACTAACACTCGTGCCCAACATCGATGATATCACAAGGTCACCGACCTTCATTCTCATCGTTGATGATATCACATCTCCATACTTCGTATCTTTCACGTGACATTCCTCCCATTACATTTTCTAGCTCATTATCTGTAAGAACCCTTCCCACTACTTCAAGTGCATCAGGCACCATCCAACTTATCGTACCGTCATCCCATAAAATATTAGCACAGTAACCTCCCAGAGTACAGTCGAAAGTGATGTCAAGCACTGTGCCGTAGTCAACGTCAAAATCCTTACGTATGTCATTATGAACTGATGCCCATCGAACAAGATCACCGGGCTTCACTCACAACCTCATACCACCCAGGAGCATCAGACGTCTTCTTTCTCAAGTGAACGATACTGTTACCTAGCTGTGTAAGAAATGATGTGTGAGCCGCGTCATACCCGTTCATTTTCGAACGAAGAATGACATCAGCAGGAAGTGAAAGACTTCCTTCTTCATAGTACGAGATGTTAAAGTCATCGCACTGGCGTCTGTCAAAATAAAGCTGTTTCATTGTGTATCCTTTTTATTTTTATTATACCATAACTCCGGCGTGTTTACACGAGGTGGCGAGCAGCTCATAGTAATAAGATGGGTCTTCTATTATGCCCTCTTCAGGATGAAGAACTAGATAGACCGGCTCATCTCGATCTGTCCAATAAGGAGGATCGTGCATAGTTGTTTCTCTAGTAACTTCGCCCAAATAGATGCATATCCCACCCGGCATTCTTCTCTGCCATATGAGCTCACCCGGCTTCACTGATAACCTCAACTGCTCCCTTCTTGATATCAGAAGAAAATATCTCCCACTGCCCACAGTCAAAATGCACGATCCACCCAATCTCGGGTGGTTCGCCTAGTGTATCATCGATTTCATCTGTAATTACAATTCCAATCCCACTACTGTTGTAATGACAGAAAAAACATCCACAGTCAAAGCCATAGTTTGGACATGTTCGAACTCTTATAAGATCACCGATTTTCAATGACTTCCTCCCTACCCGAACGAAATTGACTCACCACATCCGCACGTACATGAAGCCTGAACAACCTCCGCCTCTCAATCCTATTCGAAGATAATGATTGGGTGTCTGGCGTTGTATGAGGAGGGATCTTATCTTTCCCTTTGCAGAATCAGTCATCGTTATTGCTATAGTAATACTTATCCGTTTCTGTTAGCATATGCATCAATTGTTACAGGCCACAATTCTTTTGCGATATCTATGCAGGCCTCTGCTACTTTTTGAATCTCCCACTGTGCACCTTCGTGTGTACGTAGGTCAACAAATTTAAGAAGATTATTAAGATTCACAGTCCCGAAATACTCAGTGTACATGTTCTGCGGAAGCACGCCTCTTGCTTGCTCTCGACAAACTCCTGCCTCAAGTAGAGAATTAAACAAATCTAAAGCTCTCCCATGATGTTGTTGAATCATTCTTTCAGCAGTTCCTCTCATAAGCCCGTTAGGATTATCGCACACAACCACAGGATTTCTCATGTCTTCTAAATTTGACGCTTGTCGGTTGGATTTGTGTTGCGTGCGGAAAGATGCAGGTTCATAGAATCGGATATCCACTTCAGTATACCGCCTGGATATTTCATTATACGACCAAGTTCTATGACGATGATGCTGACTGCGGACGTATAGCGGCACACAAAAACGAAAGGTAATAACATTATGCTCTAGAGTCGAAGTGTGTTTGTGCTTAATAAGATACTTAATAAGTTTTTCATCTTTCTCATCTAGAACGGTCTTGTTCTTCCCAAAAGACACCCTAGCACTATTAACAATTGTTAGATCAGATCCCATGTGTTCAACATACTCTACTGATCCGACGCCATCGTTGTATAAATCAATCTTCTTATTCATTCATCACCTTAACTCGTTTCTTTAATATCCAGCCTGTCTCGCCTGTGTTCCATAGAACTTCAACAAGCGGCTCAGCTGGATTACAACGATCTCCGCCTGAATAATAGTTATCGAACCCAATTGCTATACCCAGTATTCTCTCGTCTCCTGGGCGCCTGTCTGAACAATCAAACTTTATCAAGTCACCGCGGTTCATCGAGGTACCTCTTTCCAAACTTTTGAACGTTCCTCGCAGCGACCCGAATAGCTTGATTATCGTGAAGTACTGTTGCTATCTTTTCCCACTTATGGTACTCAACAAGCAACCCAATCAGCCATGGACGGTCTACTTCTTCCAGACCTGCTCCACCAAGCCAGTGGGGGGCACGGAATCGAACTAAGTCACCCGACTTCATTGACAATCTCAAAGTGCTTAGGGCTAATCCATGTTGAAATTCTAGAGTTTGTAGTTGAAAGAACTTTTGCCTGAATCGGCAGTTGCTCTCCAACCCACATGATCCTTACTCTATGGTGATAATCTGAATCAGAATTCTTCTGTTCTACTACCAGCGCTAAGGGTTCTGTGCCCCAGCCTCTGTATTTTACTAAATCACCTACTTTCATCAGTCACACGTCTAAGAACGTTCTCTTGTAAGTCTACCACAATGCCAGACATAAGTACATCCCACCTATTATTTTTATTCTCGTATGCACAATAAGTTTGTTTGATAAGAATTCCAAGCTTTCCTGTAGGTGTTCTCCCTCCCCATCTTGCGAGATTGATTAACTCAACAACATCAGTTACTTTCATAAAAGCACCTGAAATACTGCGCAACCTAACACATATAGAAAAACTGCAGCTCCAATATAATCTGACAAAATAACCTCCTTTTACAAATCAGCGAATGACATAGCCATACATTCAATTTCATGTTCGATACATTCTTGAATCACCTCGAGCACGCTCCATGCTAGTGTGTGTTCATATCCAAACTGTGGAAACAAAACTGTGCCAGATCCGTTATCTCTGTGTTTAATGTAGATACCCATTTCTCCTTTGATCGTATGCTTCATTGGAAGACACCCGACTCCTTTAACATACCCAGAAGACCTCGGTTGCCAAACACACCACACCAGGTCACCGATTTTCATTCGCTGCTCCTTTAGTATCCCACTTCTTTAGCGGAACTGAAGAGCTGCACGCGGGACAGTAATCCAACAGAGTGTGTCGACTGTATCCACAAAATCGACAGTAATATTTATCCTTCACTGATCACCACCAGCTCATCATAAGGTGAGTAACATACCTCTCCGTGATCCCATAGAATCATCACGCCAGGCTCGCTCCTGCTCGGTCGAATAATAATGCCAATTCCCAAATCGCCGGCCTCTGACCAGCCTGTATACGTCGTATGTTGTCTTCTTACCAAATCACCAACATTCACTGATCACCTCCACGTTGTAACGCTCATCAAAAGAATACCACCGCCAGTTGTCGCCATCTTCAGGGTACCAGACCCAGGTGCCTATCTCATCTTCGTATTCTTCTTCTTCCATCACCAAGCCGAGGTCGCCATATCCGGCACCTGGCATGTGGTTCATCACCAGATCACCAACATTCACTGATCACCTCCACATCACCTCTCGCTTCATCAAAATTATCTAAGCGCCATGATCCACAATCAAACATGACGTGAAAGCTATTGAAAGGTGCAGGACCGAGTACAAATCCGACTCTATTAGAATTTCCATTACAGAAAAAACATTCACATCTAAAATCATCCCAACCTGACTGTGGGCATGGCTTTACTTTTACCAGATCACCTATATTCACTGATCACCTCTAAAGAGCAATAATCAAAAAGACGTTCGCGGTTATCTATGAGCACACGCACCAAAGGGGACTTCCCAGGTTCATACCTGCGCTTACGACCCAGCACAACACCAGTCTTATACCAAAGACCACCAGCATCGCATCGGTTGTTTACTTGCACCAAATCACCTGGTTTCATATCTTTTCCTTGTAGATGGGATTGTTCAGCCTCTCAACTGATTGCTTAGCTCCTTCCTCTGTGCGACTGACACCGTAGCAAACGGGCTCGTCTGTCTTACAGTATTTCTGCATGAGGAATATTCCCCACTTGTCTCCAACTTTTCTAACTTCCCACTTCACCTATCACCTCGATATGAACTGCGTATCTTTGTAGCTTCTTTCCCTCAGAGGACAGAAAATGAATCAACCTGACTGGCTTTTCATCGATCTGTTCTTGTGTATAAGGGCCCAGCCGACGGATCTCTGTCTTGACGACTAGTCCATACACGTACGGAGGCTGGATACTTCTTGTCTCAGTACTCCACCCGTTTCGAATGAGATCGCCGACCTTGGCGTGATGTCCTGGTCTAATGACTTTCACTGACCACCTCCAACTCATCAACGGGTGAATAGCAAATCTCTCCATGATCCCACAGGACCATCACACCTTCCGGGTTGTGCTTTCGCCAGTCTAACACTTTAACAATGATGCCGGCAGCACACATACCAGTGTGAGCAACAGAGCCTGGGTGTTGTACTAGATCACCGACTTTCATTCTATTACCTCTAGTCGACCAGCAGCGAATCCAATGATTCTCCCATCAGACATCATCACGTCGACAGTGGAACAGACTGGGTTTCGGCTTTCGCCCCAGTACTCAATTCCCTTGCCTGTTTCGAAATCACCAATGATGACGACATACTCGTGCCACCATCCCTGGCCAGGTACTCCATACCCACCCGAATAATCCGAGTTTCCAACGTGTGCCTTTGCCAGATCACCGACTTTCATTGACGACCTCCAATATCCGTGGCACGCAGTTTTCGTGAAAATGGAGGGAGCCGATGCCGATGCCGGTACCCGAGATCATCGAGGAAGGCGATCCCCACGACACCGACTGCGATGACACCGATGCCGACGCAGATGCCGATGCCGATGCTGACAGTGACACCGACAGCGATGCCGACGCAGACGCCGATGCCGGCAACGATGGGCCAGAGTACGGTGTAGTCAATGGTGTTTCTGCTCTTT
>Ga0098039_1000432_pt1 | contig 18059 bp, 16 predicted proteins | sample 6_EtaG_FD_75047 | JGI IMG/M metagenome (GOLD analysis project Ga0098039, IMG submission 75047) | Marine viral communities from the Subarctic Pacific Ocean - 6_ETSP_OMZ_AT15160 metaG | ecosystem: Environmental > Aquatic > Marine > Oceanic | place: Pacific Ocean | collected 2015-01-08 | reverse complement strand
GGGGGTATAATGACCGAAGACTCTAAACACGCCCTGTGCGTGGTCTGTCTGTTTGGAGCAGAGGGCCTCGTGCAAGGCCGCCAATCACGGTTCTGTAGTTTAGGTAGCTGGTGGTGGTGCGAACTGGACGAGGGGCGGCCCTGTACGCCGGGGGAGGCGTTGATGCAGTTCCAAATACTGGCGATTGCTCTGGGGAGGGAGGCCGTAGATGGATAAAATAGCCTTCACAGTCCAATCCCTCCCGCCCCGTGACCTCTGGCCGAACAACGCCAAACCTGGCCCCGGATGGAACGCGCGGAATTGGCACGGCAAGCGGGCCAAGGCCAAATCTGTCTATGCCGCCTATGTGTATTGGACGGCTATGGAGGCCATGCGGCAGCAGGGGTGGGTAGCCCCTGACCGTTGCACCCTGACCATCACATTCATCGTGCCATCCCGTAGACAGTATGATGCCGACAACCTATTGGCGGCCTTCAAGTGTGGCATTGACGCGTTGGTTGAGGTGCAGGCACTCGCAGGAGACGGCCCTGAATGTATCCAGGCCACAACGGTATCCACCGAGTATGTTAAGGGGCAGGAGGGGGTGAGAGTGGAGGTCAGAGGATTATAGGTTGACCTTGGCCATAGGCTAGGCCGAGGAAACGTCGCCAGCGCGAAATGAAAGGTATTTAAGGGGGTAAAATGGACACCAATAAAACTGAACGGCTGATGGTAGACGGAGTAGGCGGTGATATGGCATGGGATAACGCATTCCGCGCTTACCTGCGCCACGCCCGACACACCGGGAACCAAACCCCGGAAGAGGCGCTGCGGGAATCTTGGGAGGAGCAGGGGCGGAGAGCCTACCGCCGGTCAGAGGCTGCGAGGCGGTCAGCGGCGGGGGCTTATTTGCCCGCATTGCCCCCTGATTTAACGCCTACGCCCTCTTCGGGTAAGAGGGTGGAGTACTTTCCGTCTAAGCCGCAGAGACCGCCCGTCAGGCTAATTACACCAATAAGGGAGTCTAAGGGTGACGGCTCGGTGCCACTGCTATGAGCAGTGATATACCCTTAACTCGCCCAGAGGTAGCGGCCCGACCAGGGGGGCATCTGTTTCACTGGGAAGCTGCCCAGATACAAATAAGGCTGGAACGGCTGCGAGAACACCACGATTCAGTGACGGCGGAGTTCTGGGCCACCCAGGGCAACGACAACGCCCATCTGTTGGGGGGATTGCGGTTCAACCTGGTCACGCCCACGGGGCGCAACTCAATCATTAATGCCCTGAAATCCCGGCGCAACGGGGTGGACTGGGGCGGGATGGTTGAGCAGGTATGCGTTTTCGCATTGGGCAAATACCGGGAGCAGGAGGGACTGACACATATCGGGGATATGAGCCACGACACCGAACTGCGGTTCCTGCTGGAGCCACTACTACCACTCGGAGTAACAACCCTGTTTTTTGGCTATGGAGATTTAGGCAAGACGACCCTGGTATATGCCTTGGGGCTGCTGGTACAGTCCGATACCCCGGCACTCGGCCTCATGCCCACCCAGGCCAATGTCCTGCTGCTGGACTGGGAGACCAATCGGGAGATAGCTGATAAGAGTATCCAGGCCCTCCACGCTGGCATGGACTTGCTGGGTGCCCCACGGTTCGCTTACCGCCGGTGCCGGAGGCCACTGACGGAGTTTGTGGAGGATGTGCGGGCGGATGTAGAGCGGGACAACATCGGGTTGGTAATCGTGGATTCATTTACTAAAGCCTGTGGAGGAGAACGGGAGACCAAAGAGAACGCCTTGCCCACCCTGAACGCCATTGACTCCCTTGAGCGTACGGCAGCGGTAATCACTCACCGGCCCAAGGGGGAGGACGGCAGGAGTAAAGGGGCTTATGGCAGCGTTTACGTGGAAAACGATGTCAGACAAGCGTTCCGGGTGGAGGGGGAACGCTCCGAAGAATCGGCAACCATCGGGCTAGTCCACCACAAGCACAACCTGATGTCACCCCTCCAGCCAATCGGCTACAAGGTGACCTGGGACAAACTGCTCGGCACTACGATAGCCCTCCACGAGGCCCAATCAATTGAGGGAGTGGTGAAACGATTGAGCGTCAACAAGGAGATATTGGCCCTTCTCACTGATGGGCCTTTGGCGGTGGTGGACTTAATCTCAGCTATTGGCCGAGCCAAACAGAAACAAATCCGGGTCAGGCTCACGGAACTCAGACAGGCCGGGGTGATTGTCCTCCTTGAGGACAAACGCTGGGCCTTGAGGTCGGAGTATGATGCACCCAAGGCGTGATGTATCTTTAGAAACCTGGGGTGGAAGACCTCAACCCATACCTTACCATAGCCAAGCCTCCAAAAGTCCCGCCAGCGGCTTCTCAGGGGCGATAGAGATAGAAAAGGCGAACCCCCCAGTTATAATCCTGGGGGGTTGCCAAACCAGAAAGGGGGAGGGACTAAGAATTGAACCGGCCTGTGGCGTGGTCTTTAATATGGCCGTTGACCTTCTCCTGGGTGTTTTTAAGCCAGTCCTGGTGGCCCTCAAGGGCTGCCCCGAATCTCCCCAGACGCAGCCCCAGCCAGAGGAAGCCCGCTACCATAGTGAAAAACAACGCCCCGATGCTTCCAATTATAGGCAGGGTGTCCATCAGTCGCGCTCTACGAGTTTTGTCACCGCACCTGCCAGGGCGACCACACAGGCCAGGGCGATTTCCTCGGTACCAGCCCTCATTGACATGGCTGCTATGCCACCCAGTATCAGGGTGAGTAGCAATACTTGTGGCCTCAATTTGTCAAACATTAAACTCCCCTCATTTTACTACGTACTTTTCCCCCTGTGAACACCACATGGTAGCGGACCGTGAAGGTCACGTCGGTAGTCTCTCCGTTCTGGATAGCGTAGATGGTTGTGGGCACGGCTATCCCTCTCGCCTCACAATACCGGCGCACCAGGTCAGTCACTTTTGGGGCCACTTCTACTGTGTGAGGGCATCACGGCCTCCATTCTTGGGTAAGTGTTCTAAGAGCAGTTGTTCCATTAGGGCAACCTTATCCCTGAGTACTTCTATCTCCTCCTTAGAGGATAACACATGTGGGATAGGGGGTAGGTCGGGTATGGTGTGGGCATCGCCGAACTCGGCAAAGGGGAGTACACGCACAACAACACCCGGTTGGTTGCGGGACTCCAGGACTACTGCTGGCAGAGTGTCCACTTTTCCCCGCAATAGTCCGGGGATGCCTACAACTACCTCGCTAACCCCGAGACTGGCGGCGAGGGCACGTTGCTCCTGGTGATTACCGTGCGGGTCTAGTAGGAAAACCTTACGCATTTTTTATCTCTATCACGGTGCCCGTCCCCCCATCGTTACCATCGTTTCCGTTACTGCCGTTGACTCCTGTGCCTGTGCCTGTGCCTGCTGTACCTTTAGTTCCCTTAGTGCCGCCGGTTACTACTTTGGTGCCGCTGCCCCGGTAGGACTCGTACAACAGCACCAACAGTCCGCCTGGAGAGCCACAGCCGCCTCCTGCACCTCCACCTCCACCGCAGTTATCCGCAGGGGTGCCGTTTCCACCATTACCGCCATTACCGCCATTACCCCCCGTGGACTCTATGACACCGTTATGCACTATTTTACGAGCGACTACCCACACCTGCCCTCCTGGAGAGCCTGAACCCCCACCACCACCACCGCCTCCACCTTTTGACGCCGCATTATTCCCTCCCCCACCGCCACCGCTTCCACCTGTGCCGCTACCAGCACTACCTAAAATCTGTGTGCCGTCTTTGAGGTAACCAGTGGCTATGTCCTGATACCGTATACCCCCCTTGGAGGCTGCGGGTGCTGTAGCAGTTCCTGCCGACCCGCCAGCACCTGCCGCACCCCCGGTTGTCCCGCCGCTGCCTGCACCACCAGCGCCGCCTGCGTTGCCTGCCACCCCGTTGACGCCTAACGAATCAGCAGCGCTAAGTCCACTACCACCAGAGCTTGCCGGAGCGGCGCTGCCGATGGTCCCCGCCCCACCAGACATTCCACCAGCCCCTGCCTTCCCTGCTGCAAGGGAGCCACCAGCGGCAGCAGCGCCGCCTGTACCACCGCCACCTGCTTGCCCGCCACCGCCTGCCCCACCGTCTGACCCGTTACTACCATTACCACCGTTGTTGCCGTTGTTTCGGATGATGCCGTTGTTGGTCAACTTATCCCGGACAAAAATAGTGTATCCCGCCGAGGTCAGGTTCCTGGTAGCGTCAACAGTCAGAGTGTCATAGAACATGTCACGGGAAAGGGTCGTGTCACCACTGATGGTCACATCCCCGTCGCTGCCATCACCAAAAAGCATCCCCGTAAGCGGACTTGCCAGAATACGGGATGACGGCGATAACAGTTCCTCCAACCCGCGGATGCTGGGACTGTCAAATAGGGAAGGCATTACTTAAATCCCTTTTCTACTTTAAAATATGTCGTCGGGTTCATCGGGTTCATAAAGGCCATTGATAGTCGGGTTCATCGGGTTCATCGGGTTCATAAAGGCCATTGATAATTGTAGGAGGCTCAAGAGGGTCTGTCCATGCAGTGGGTATTTGGGTAGGAGGCTCAAGAGGGTCTGTCCATGCAGTGGGTATTGGGGCAGGAGGCTCAAGAGGGTCTGTCCATGCAGTGGGTATTGGGGCAGGAGGCTCAAGAGGGTCTGTCCATGCAGTGGGTATACTGTTAGCGTCGTAAGGGCCATAGATAATATGGGGGTCTGTAGAAAAGTCCCTTCCCCACTCGTCACGGGTAGGTCCTTGGGCAGGTATTCCCTCCGCATATGCGGGGTCGGCATAAGTTCGCTCGTCTTGTAGTGTCGGTTTAGGCGTGGGTGTCGGCGTGGGTGTCGGCGTGGGTGTCGGCGTGGGTGTCGGCGTAGTTCTTTTATCTAGCTGTTCCTGTAAGCTGGTCAGCTGGTCTAAGGCCGCCAGTAACTGCGTATTAAAATCCTTATACCAATCGGTTAGTCTATTAGTAGTTGCAGTTAGGGGCTGTTCCTTTGAGGTGGTATAGCGGGAAGAAAGCGCACCGAACCGTAACTGCATCCCATAGACCAGGCTCCCGACTTGCGCAGAGCGGTAATAGAAGGTGAGCCCAGATATCCTGTCCGTAATATCCAAACCGCTACGGTCCATGCCTGTATCGGTATCGTCCACACGCACCATGTCCCATACTTCTTGGGCTACATTCATCCGCACCAGCACATTACCCGTTGATTTCTCCCTCTCTAGTTGGTGCATGAGAGCGGTAGCCCTCTTTGAGGCATCATCGTCACTGGCGATTTCTTCGTATCCTCCGACATGAACACTTGCAAGGGTTCCGATGGCGGCCTCGGAAGCGCTGCTGGCAGCGGTACCGGAGAACTTGGGAGTAGGGAATGTTTCTCTGTCCACGAATATAATGCGGTTGGGAGTTACTAAATGCCGGTCATAGGCAAAGCTGTAGAAGGGGTGGTTGGCATGGTACTCGTAGCCGTAGGCTTTAATGGAGGAGGGGGTCATAGATGCAGCAGCCCCTGTCACGGAATGAGTGGTATTAAAAGCTGTGCTGTTCTGGGCCTCAATAACCAAGTAATCGTCGTCGTTGTTCTGGTAGACTACACGGGCTTGCGCAGTAGACCCGCCTTGGTTTTGCGAGATTGTCTCTCCCGGTACGAAGTTATTCGTGATTGCTCCCACCAACATTGTCTGAGGATTTGAGGGTGTATAGAACAAGCGGAACTTCCCAGCGGCATGACTGTTATCGCGTAAGATGAGTGCGCTACGAGTAAAACCCAATAATGTTTTAACAATGGCGTAGTAGCTGCTTTCTACATCTGTACGCACATACGGCGAATTATTTTGGAGGTTGCCGACGCTATCAGTGGGTTCAGCCACATCAATGTTCACCGCAGAGGCAGCGACCAGGGCTGCTGGAAGTTCCATTGTGGTGACCATCTCATTGATGATGGCATGGGTAGTCGTATCCCTTTCCCATACAGGTGCTTCACCCACTGAGTTGGTAATAACTGCGCCAGAGGCATCAGTAGTAAAAGAGGCAGGGGGGCTACCAGTACCAGACACGACTTCGTTGTTTTGAAAGGAGCCATCCACGACGGTCTTCACAATTATATAGAACTTTTCCAACACTATGTCCCAACCCGAAGACCAATAAAGACCTTTAGCCCCACCAGCCCCTTCCACCTCCTCTCCGTGGACGAATGTATTGGTTATAGTGTCTTTCACTACGAGTTTTGTGCTACCACTTGGCGTCAGCATCAGAGTCATGCGTTGCCACACGTCCATACAAAAGAACTCCTCTACCAATACACCCCGCTCAGTTACGGACCGCTGACTCGTCACCCACATAGGAGCACGGGTTAAGGAGGAATCTGCCTCACTCTCACCACCTATCTCATAACCATAGGTGATGCGGACAGTATAACCCTCTAAAGATTTGGTTAGGAAGTGTCTGTCGTAGTTATTGAGTCGGATAACAGCGGCGTAGTTGGTGCCGCTATGGGCAAAGGCGTTCTCGTGGTGAACTATGGAAAGTATCCGTGCTCCACTCTCATCACTGGCTCCATCGCCTTTGGTGTTGTACTCTAAGGTGGTGTTAAGGTCTTTGGATTTAAACTCCACTTTGACGAAGGGCGTGACGCTAGCAAGACGCTGCTCTGCTACTAAAGGCTGCTTCATTGGAAGCATAGTAGTTCCTACTCCCTACGAAACCCATACCGAGGTTCCTACACCCTTTGTCCGTGGCAGAGTTTTAGCGATGGACGGCTCTGTTATAGACATCAGCCTATCTATTACCTTGGCGAGTTTCGCCTCACCGTAGATGCGGTACTCACGACTGGCACGGGTGATGGAGAGTTCGGCTCCTGATTTACGTATGTAACCGGCAGCTTCGTTGATGGAACCCATGCTACCTTGGAGTTCAGCAGCGCCTAATCCAATGTAGGTGCGGGTTATGGACTCATCGGCTGCGGCTTGGGCGAGGTAGCCTTGTGCAACGGTGAAGAAACCCCTGGCTGAGGCGAGGTCGGCAGCGGCAAGGTTGAAGTAGGTGGCAGCGGCCCGTTCATCCGCAGCAGCTTGCTCCATGTATCCACGGGCAGTGGCGAGAAAGCCCCCACCAGCGTTGATGCTGCCAGTCGCCGACGAGATAAAAGCACTGACCGAGGCGGCGTTACTCTGGGTCTGTTGGAGGTAGCCCTGGGCAACTCCCATGTATCCACGGGCAGTGTTAAGGCGTTGCGCAGCTTCGCCTTGATACTGGCTGGGGACATTGGGACCACCCTTCGTCACAGTGTTAGTAACAGTGTTACTGCTGTCCAAAGCGGTATTGGCTAAAGCTACTTCCGCCGCCATCTTATCTACTTCAGTGTTGGCTTCTAGGATAACGGCAGCCATGAGGTCGGCAGCACTTTTTGCGTTAGCGACAGCAGTTACTGCTCTATTTACTTCGGCATTGATGCGTCCTATTTCAGTTGCAGCGGATGATATGATGGCATCCACCTTATCCGTAGCGGTTTTACCACTCGCCACAGCAGTCACTGCGAGGTCAACCTGGGCATTGATGAGTCCAATTTCAGTTGCAGCAGAATTTATGAGTGCTGCCACCTTCGCTGCCTCAGTGCGCCCACTCGCTATATCAGTGACTTGACGTAGCACCTTGGCCGCAACCAACCCCAGAGCAGTGGCGGCGCTTGCTACCGATGTGATGGCGGCGTCGGCTTGCAGAAGCATCTTTGCGCCCTTATCTATCTCCGCTCTCGCCGTTACATATTCCACCAGCAGGGATTCGTGTTGACGTTTCAGAGTGGAATCCACAAATGTGACTACCGCATCGTCCGCAACATCGCCCTCCAGCCCTGGATAGAATGTGACTGTGGCAGCATTACTTGAGATAGAGGCGTCTGCGGTAACGGTATACACTTCCTGGAGTCCGGCAACGGTGAACTCCTGGTCTTCTTCAACCGTCCCCGTAGACTGTAGCCCATCCATCGCCATGGAAGTGGCACCCTCGGAGTAACCAGCGCCATTGTTCACTGCTCCAGTGGTATCGGTGAGTTGAGTCAGTTTATGCCTCTTGGCGAAATAAACTTCTACGATTTTTACAGCGTTAGCGTCCTTGGTGTCATCGGGGTCGTAACTTATCCCAATGGTGAGGATATCCCCACGGATATGGTCAATCTCCCTCTCTACCCCGATGGGGAAGCACACCTTCTCCACCCAGAGGTGGTCCTGCACATCCCCAATATTGATTTGGTTGTTGGCAGTGCATCCGGGGTTAAACATCTCGTATTGTTCCCCAGATGCCATAATATCACGAGATAGTTTGAGCGTAGAGGTGGAGTTGGACCCGTCGGTGACTACTATCGCCCAGGTGTTGTCAGTGGTATTGTGGATTACTTTGCCGATGTCGTTGGCTACCACAAACTGCGTCTCACCGGTGTCCACCAGATACCCCGCAGATGTGGCGGTGGCGGAACCAGTACGGGTCTCTACTGCATACAGCACCAATACGTTATGAGGAATGTATTGGGCCATGTCTCGTAGAGCATCCTCAATTAGCAAATCCAACTCCGCCGTGGTGTGGACGGAGTTGCCGCCGTCCTGCAAACGAGATTCTATATTATCCCGGATTGCCGTGTAGGTTTGAGGCACCCCTTACTCCTTCTCGGGTATAATATCGGCCAGCCGCTCTTTTATCACAGCTTGGGTGACCTTGAAGAAGGTGGGGCCGTCCAGTTTATTGAGTTCTACCAGCCACTCATATACTGCATCCTCTATGGTCACAGAGCCGTTCTTGTGTCCTTGGAAGGCTTTGATTACAGCGTAGGCATTGCCCAAATCTTCAGGTTTCACCGTGCGCGGATTTTTGCCGTCTTCCCCTTGGTCGTGCGGGATATTGTTCACGAACTCCACCATGAGTTGCGCAAAGGTGGCGGTGATTACGGGGCGGTTATACCCTTCCTTGCCTGCTGCAACCGCCTCTTCACGGACACGCTTCTGTAGTAAAACATCCGGGTCAAAGATAATAACAGGCTGACCGTCTGCTCCCAAGATTTCGTCCTTATACCTGATAGTCTTCATTCTCCCCCTTAGTTCTGCCTTATCCTTACGCCGGTCCATTCTCCGACGCATCTCACGGCCTACTATCACCCCACCAGTGCCCTTAAAGTCACTTTATAAGTTACACACCAAAATCCTTACGGCCTTTCGCAACCGCATCAGCTATCTCCTTAAATATCCCCTTCAGCCGGGTGTCCAGGGCAGTCTTCTGCGATGCAGTTAACTCTATCCCGCTGGCTATGCCTTTCTGTAGCACCCATACAAGCTCCCCACTGATAACAGCCCCTCGCCTCAGAGTAGATACCTCATTTGCGATGCTCGCCAACTCTTCCTGTGTATATAATGCCATTTTTACCTCCGTGAGTTACTCTTTTTTGCACACTATACCGAGTCAATAAAACCCAGATTTACCAGTGCGCTCACCACATCAGATATGGAACCCCAATCATTATGAGATGCCTTTAGCTGTTGCCCGACAGGAGTAGCACCAAACACCCCCATAAGGTTGCCATTGGTGTACTTAAACTCCTGGCTGCCTCCCATTGCAAAATATGGGTCAGCAGCTCCCTGCATCCGTGCAACCTCCACATTGCCCACACCTGTGTCATAGGCCATCAATCGTAGGTAGGTATTAGTAGTTTGCCAGGGTATTATCTGCAGGGCATCCGCTTGGGCAACGAGGTTTTTTGAGAAATCAATGGCGGTACCAGCAGTAAGAGATAGGGCAACCGCAGCAGTCAGAGTGAGATTACCGGACGAGGTAGTGATAGTGTAGGCGCTACCCGTGATAGAGTTGCCTCCGGTGTTTAACGTGCCGTCCATTTCAAAAGCTGGCATCGTAAGTCCTGTCGTTTCTATAGTACCGTTAATCGTTGGGTCGGTTATGGTTACTCCATCAATGGTTCCGCTATCTATGTTAACGTTGGAAAGCCCCTGGCTGTCAAAATTCTGGCCGTTACTCCAGGTTAACCCACCTGAAATTGTGACAGCAGAGATATCTCCCCCATCAATATCAAAAGCGGAACCCTCTATTTCATTTGCCCCGGCGGTTAGTTTTCCTCCCAAGCTAAAGGCATTGATGGTCAGGGTTCCTGTGCTGGAGAGGGTGGTGGATTCCTGGAAGGCGAACGCACCGGACGCATGGTCCAACACCTTGGTGCCTGCAATATAATGGTCAACGGAGGCCCCACTTGAGGCCATCACGGCGGTATCACCGGCAGAAGCGTCGGCCCAGAACACAGCTTGGCTGTTGCCACCTTTATTGATGACGATAGCAAGGTCACCATCCTGCTCGCTATTGAAGAAGACGAAGGTATTGGTAGGCAATAACGGGGTGACGGGTGTTCCTGTCAACACATTCGGCATCGCTTTATTGGCTGCATGAGCGATGGTTTGGTATTTTACGTAAGTAGAACTAGGCATTTCGCCCTCCTAAATATCTCGGACAAACGAATCCCTAGCACCCCGTTCGTGCGAGGCGTCAGAGAATCGGAACCCGAAAGTATGGCTTACTACTGATATGACCCGGTTGCTCGCCCCGGCGCACTTGGGGCAATCGGCTTCGTTGCGCTCGTCTATGGGTTTGCGAGCGCTGAACCGGTGCTGACAAAAGGTACAGGCATACTCATACAGAAACAAGAGCAGACCCTTTCTCTGCATCCCGCTTGTGTTTGCGTATGTGCGCTATTAGTCCGATACGGGAGGTAGTGGCGAAGCCGCAGTCAGGACAAGAATGGCCGAGCACAGGACGGGGCATTGTAGCTACCAGGGGTTTAGGTAATGCGCCCACTGCATCTTCCTCCACTGGCAACATGCCCTGTGACGGATGGACAGCGTTGGACATCGCACCCTTGAAGTCGCAGTTCAGTCGGACATAATCAGACATGGGAACCATCAAGGTCCCGATGTATACGCCCTCATCATCAAGTAGTTCCACACAGGGGAATGCTTTTATCTCATCGGTGGTTTTGCGTTTTACCTGCTCCCAGGGTAACTGCGGTATTTGGGACATTCCACCCTCCTGCTGATGGGTCTGGGGGGAGAGTGCCAGCGCAATTCTCCCCCCGATTACTTAGGTTCACACCACTAGGTAGCGCATGTAGAGTTGGAGGAGCAGGAAGTCCCCTGCGTCCGCGTCTACCGCCACCCCGAAGTTGATACCTGCCTTGGCAAAATCCGCATCCATACCAGACAGGATGCTCACCTTGTGGATTTTGTTGTCAGCAGTCGTGGTTGCACTGGTCAGTCCCGTTTGGGTGGTACCGGCGTCTCCGGTGTTGGCCGCGCCATCGTATGCAGCTACCAAGGTGGCGTCTATGTCCAGGGCCGTGGATGCCTGGGTGTCAACGATGAGGTCAGCGGCGAGAGGGGCGCCTACCATGCCGGAAGGCATTCGGCTAACGAATACTCCTCCAACCGCAGCGGTGTCAACATCCGCACCAGCCCACTCATTGGTGGCGCCATCAACGGCATGAGCCTCCACACCGGATAGGGCGTTGTAGGGTGGGCAGGGGATGACCACCTCTATCTCGCGAGGCGCCTGGATTTCCACACGTATGGTATTGGTATCCAGCGCCCTACCCACAACCTGAATCACATCGCCATCAGTAGCGGGTCGGGTCTGGGTGAGTGCGCCCGCTGTGGCAGATACGTATAGTGTGCCGTTGGCTGTCCAAGGAGCGTCGGCATCGGACAGGGTGCATTGCTTACACGCCGTTATGAGGTCACCGCTCACACCAGACTCCAAGGCTATGTACTGGGCGTAGAGGTTGGTGGCGGCATCCGTTGCGTCCGCTTTCACCCAGTTAGTGCCGTTGTGCGCCAGGGACTCGCCCCGCTTAACCGTGCCGTTAAGCGTTAGGTGGACAACCCCCCCTATATCAGTGATTACCGCTTCTACTGCCATCTCATTCCTCCCTTACAGCGCCGTGTCCAGAACGCCAGTCAAAGCTGCGGCAGCATACTTGTTATACAGCGCAAACCCTGTGTACCACTTAAAGCGGTGCCGGATGGCGTCTTTGTTCTGGACGGTTCCGATGACTTCATGTTGAAACGGGGCAGCCTGAATGATAGTGAATCCGTCCTCAGCTATATGGAGGGCGAATATCACTGAGTTGTCATTACCGCTTGCCCGTGTCGTATTAGGGGTATAGGACGACACATCCAGGATACTGGCCCCAGAGTCCGGGTAGGCATCCTCCAGGTGGTCGTCTACATATACCGGGATACCGCCATACATCGCTACCATATGGCCCAAATCGTCCCGGTCATGCGTCAAGTTGTTACCAGCAGCCCTGGCCAAGTCTCCCAGCTTCCTCCGCATCCTGCGGGTCATAAGGTAGGCGTTAACGCCCATCCTTACTGCATCGGTGAGTTCATCCATCATAGCGAAGGTGAGAGCACCAGAAGCAGTGTTGCCAGCAATCACCGAGGTGTTATTGGGTGCATCCAGGTCGGTAGTGGAATCTGACTCCACTTCGGCAATGAGCTTGAACAAACCCTTGGGCTGGTTGGTGGTGGACTGGTTGGTGGTTTGACCGATTACCAGTCGCTCCGACCACTCAAACAGCACATCGTCGGCGGCGGTTTTAATCTCCAGCGCCTCCACATCCTGTGACATGTTGGTGGCGATGCTGAACTTGTCCACATCAGCGTCACCGATGAGGATGGAGAGCGCTGCACTCCGCTGGGTAGCGGTGCCAGTGGATTCGGCGATAGTATCACCAGGCTGCGTCCAAGACGCACCTTTTCGGGTAGTAGCAATATTGTACTTAATGCCGTTACCCTTGACTTCCCTTACAGCCATGCGGTGGAGGAGAGGACTGGCTTCAAACAACCAATCGTAGAATCCCCGCATGATGAGGTCGGTATCCAGTTCTCGGTAGTCTACTAAACTACGCATTGTAGCTCCTTACTTATTGAGTTTCCGCAAGCCCGCTGTGACGGCTGCGGTTCCTGTGAGGACACGCTCATTGGCCCCCCCGCCACTCGTGATGCCAGAGTAGGGTATGTCGTTCGTAGCAGCACCCGGATTGGGGGTGGCGGCATCAGGCCATATTGTTGCGGCCATCTTCTCTATCTGTTCTCGGTCTGTCACACCAGCAGTTGCACATACCTCTTTAAGCCTTACCGGGTCACCATCTGTTCGGGCGTTGGCGATATCAAAGATGTCCATTTCCCGTAGCGTGTCGTCGGCTAGGTTTATCCGTTCAATATGGGCATTTATGTCGGCTTCCAATTTATATCGGCCCGACTGGAGTTCTGCCTGCTGGATTCGGAGTTCCCTCTCAGCTTTCATGAGATTGAATATCTCAGGGTCATCGGAAGCGAGTTCAGTGAGGCGAGTGTTAAGTCGCTCTCGCTCAGATACAACGTCCTCCAACTCACCTTTGACCGCGGTCAGTTGTGCCTTGATGGCATCTCGCTCATCTACTACCACAGCGAGGACAGCTTTGTGTTCTCGGCCTTGGACAGCTAGTGCGTCACTTACCATCTTTTTCGCCTGGTCCGCATGTTTTCCATTGAGAGGTGTGGGGGCTTTGCCTTGGGATGAAGTATTAGCGGTCGCACCATCAGAGGTCGGCGCAGGTGTGCTTACCTGCGGGTCGCCCTGGGGGGTGTTTCCGTTTTCGTCCGTCATACAACTCCTTTGGTTATTTATTCTCGCAGAACTCAGTCAGTTGTTGCTCTGACGTCTGTCCCGCTATCTTTGCAGCTTGCTTAGAGTATGAAGCAGGAGTCTTGCCCTGCTTAATACTGAGGGCAAGGCAGAATAACCGCCGTTGGGAGTCACTCTCTGCTGGCAACCTTTCCCTCCTTCTGAATAATAAAAACCTACTTACAGTTTACCACAAAAGTCAAGACGGCTTCGGAAAGCGTATAGTCTCTACTTGTGCCGCCATTGGAATAGATTTCTCGCCAACTATTCTCCTTTCCCGGTCCCGGCTCATTTAAGCTATGGAATGACAAGAACCCCACCCCCCCCACCGCCTCTAGGCACACTAGCCCTGGCCGTGAAGATACCTACACGCACACCCTCTGCGTCAAATTTTGGGTTACGTCTTCGGTATGTCAACCGTCCCTCCCTGTCAGCCACCTCCTTTCCTGTTCTTCTATCCACTCTCGTTATCTTACTGTATTCGGTGTTAAATTGTATCTCAAACTCGGGGTTAGGAACGAGAGAGAAGTCGCGGTCAACGGTAATCCACCCCTTCTCACGGTATAGCTGATAGAGGCCGGGGTGGGCCTTGAGCCACCGGTCGTCCTCCCAGAGTATGACCCAGTCGTCGGGTTTGCCCCGCCACCTTATTTCTTGGTAGCCGACGTAGGCTTCCACCAACTGATTGGGGACAAGGTCAAAGTACGCGTCTTTGCGCCACAGGTCGGCTTGTAGTCCAGGGTAGCGGGAGAATAACTCCTCCTGTAGACGCCGCCGTTCTGCATTCCGCTCTGTCGGGACAGCGAATACCAGGACTTCCTTGTCAATATCACGGAGCGCATCCACCTGGTCTATCCACTTGTCCAATAGGTCGTCAAACCGCACATCCGGTATCTTGTTGAAGTCTATACGGGCATGGGCCAGGTTGCCCTCGTCGTCTTTACGTAGGTAGACCTTCTCGTAGTAGTCCTTGTGTTCTGACAGCCAACGCTCTTGGCGCTGACCTCTTTCAGGGAACTCGTAGTACGCAACATGCTCCTCCACAAACTTAGGATCTATAGCCGCTATGCCCAGTTCGTAGGCCTCTCTCCGCCGTCGGTCTTTGCGGTATAGTGGATTCTCGGCGAGATAGGCGGCACGAGCATCCGTTTCGGCGAGGTCACGCTTCTGGGGGTCGGCAATGCCCTTGAACTGCTCAGGAATCACCACATCGTAGTGGTTGTCCTCGGTGCGGTAAGCTACATCAATGCGCCAGATTGGTACCTGGTCTGTGTCCAACGGTTCCAGGTGTCCGGGATGGTCGTCGGGTAGCGAGGTGCGCATCTTGTTGTAACCAGTCTTGTCATCAAACCGCCGGAGTTTCACCTCTGCGCTATTTGGGGAGTGTTTGTCGGATAATTGCCCGTAGGTTACATGGGATTCTACTATGGTGGAGGGTTGGTCGGCGTCCCACCCGTATGCCTCTCGCCTCCGCCTATCATCCGTCCATTTGGGGTGTGATTCCCGGAAGGCCTTGAGAGCATCTTCATCATCGGCATCTATGGCAGAATACTCCTCGTCAGTGTCCCGCCACTTTGCCGTGAGACGCAGCACCGGCACGTTCCAGTCGCTACCATCATCAGTCAGGAGCTTATTGTCCAGTGCCCACTCATGGATGTCGGGGTTGTCCACCAACCATACCTTTGCCTCAGCGCTGCCCGCAGTGAACTCATCCACCTTTCGGCCACGCTCCACCCAGCCCTCAACAACGGTCTCAGGCGTCGGCTCCTCGTTGGTGCCATGCTTCAGGGCCTCTATGCGTCGCTCGTTGTCTACCCAATCGGGGTTGTTTTCTTTTAGCTGGGCGATAGCGTACTGGTAACCTTCTTTGTACCGAGGACTGTCCTTGCCCGGGATGCTGGGGAGGGTATCCCGGAGTAAGTTCTCCTGGTCGTATAACGCACGGTCGGCTACCTGCAGTTCCAAGGCGGCGATGGGGGTGTCTATCGGGTCAAACCCGCCGAACTCTTCCTTGCGCCATAGTCGGTAGGGGTCATTCTCGGCCAGCACCAGTTTAGCTTCTGCGCTGTTGGAGGAGAACTCCTCCGATGCATCCAAGTAGGCGAAGTGGGACTCGGCGGTATCACGGGTGGGAGGCAGCTTACCCACAGGAATTGCGTTAGCGGGTATGTCCAGTTCATCAACCAACTGCTGCGCCTCATCATACGCCGCCATACTATAAATCTCGGCCCTACCCCACACCGCCATCAAGCCGTTCTCCACGGGGTGCTCTTTGTACCAGTCAATGCGTCGGTTGGTCTTGAGGAGGGGGTTATCAACCAACATCTGCTTGCGCTGGCCCGGGGTGGCGGATTCGTAAGCCTTGAGTAGCACCAGTTGTTTTTCCGTGATGTTGCCATTCACCAGATGAATATCCCTGTCTGGGTCGTTCCAGGTGGAGTCAAACTCATCCAGTTCCCGTTGTGTTTTGAGTTTCATGCGGCCCGCCCACAACTTGTGCAGGTCCTCCACCTCGATGCCACTCTCCTCCACGATGCGGTATAGCGAGATATTGGGCAGCACCTCGGATTGTGCGGCTACGAGTTCCTTCTCCGCCCAAGACTTGTCGTATGCGCTGGCTTTCTTATCCTGGATTATTTCTTGCGGCAGGGTGCGGCCATGAATCTTGCTTAAGGCGGAATCCAAATCCCCCATGTGGGTATAGAACTCCACCAGTTCTATACCTTTGGCTACGAATTCGGCCCGCTTCTCTGGGGTGACTTCCTTCACCATGCCCAGCGTGGCTACCTCGTCCTGGCTCTTTTCCCAGGTATCGGGGGTGGGTGACTCCAGCGCCCAAGGAGAGAAGAATAGCTCCTTCAACCGATTCACATCCTGCTCGTCATACGCCCCACGGACAGACCGTTCCGCCTGTACCACCCAGGGAGTAGGTAGTCCCACCACCTGCCCCACAACCTCCGACATGCGCTCCACCAGTTCTATCAAGATGTCGGTATCTATATCCCCATACGGGTCTTTCAACTTGCGGGCTTTGGAGAACGCCATGCGGATGTCGTCAAAAGTGGAGAAGATGGGGCTACCTAACTGTCGGAAGGGGTCGCCCGCTACCCAGTTGTACATAGATTGTGCGAGGCTGCCACCTACCAAGATGAAGTTGAGCGGGCCTAGAACCCAAGCACGCAACTGGTGCTCGGTTTTGAATTGGAACGCATCCGCTATGAACTGGAACAGCGAAGGAAGGACGACCCAAGTCAGGAGTAGCGTCTGATAAGGTTTCGCCCCCTCACCACGTCGGTACCGTATATCACGGATTGCGTTCGCCTGCATCCGGTAGTACTGCCCCGGCTGGTTCTGGAACATGGTAAATATCTTCCATAGTGATTTCTCACCCTGGAGACGGGATAGGGTGGCAAGCTCAAATGCGGGCTGGGTGCGGCGGGTTACGTTCTCGGCGGAAAACATTGCATCTTTAATCTGTTGTTCCGTCGCTGTCTCTTTCGTCACCCCCATGGATTTGAGTTCGGATTGGAACTTCGCCCACATACCCTGGGTGACGGCGAACTTATCACCGAGTCGTATATGCGACATAAAGGCGTCACGGAACTTCCGGCTGCGGATAAGGGTGACATCGTTCCCCCCCACAGCGTCTCGGATGTCCCGCTCAAAGCCAGCGCCGAACCGGGAACGGAGGTGGGGGGAGCGCTCCAGCATAAAACGGTAGTTGGATACCGGGTTGGCCCAGAACTTGGCGGTACCGGTGAAGAAGTCGCGGGTGGGCATCGTGGTCATGTAGCCGAACACCGAGGGAATCTGTTTCAGAAATATGACAGGTTTAACAGCCAGGGTTGACACGGTAAAACTTTTGCGTAGGTAGTCAAGTGTGCGGGATACGTGGGCCGGGTCCATCCCGCCACGAGCAAACGAGTCCAGGTAGTAATCAATGGCAGACAACCAAGGTTTCCCGTGGTATTGCTGTATACCCTGGCGCACGGCCTGATTGCCGAACACCCCGCGGTACTCACTCAACAAATCGGCGTAGGCTTTGAAGTGCTCCATCTGGACGATATGGTTCACCAGTAGTTGCTCCGCATCGTTGAACTTGAGGGGGCGGGTGTTCTCCACTCTGGACTTGAGGCTGGGGTTGGTCGCTGTCTCCACCCTTACCCCGTCGTTGACCATGCGCAACACTTCTATCTCGTCCATTTGGAGTAATCGGCCTATCTCGCCCGCACGTCCGAAATCTCCCTCCACCGGCGATGGGGAGTAATACTGGTGGCGCGGCATCTTGGTGTGGAAGGTGCGCTCGTACACCGGTGCGATGGTGTCTACAT
>Ga0098039_1000431_pt1 | contig 18087 bp, 32 predicted proteins | sample 6_EtaG_FD_75047 | JGI IMG/M metagenome (GOLD analysis project Ga0098039, IMG submission 75047) | Marine viral communities from the Subarctic Pacific Ocean - 6_ETSP_OMZ_AT15160 metaG | ecosystem: Environmental > Aquatic > Marine > Oceanic | place: Pacific Ocean | collected 2015-01-08 | reverse complement strand
GGCGTGGGCAGCAGCGGCAGCACCAAGCGCCTGGGAGGTGAGTGATGATCGCACAAGTCAAGAGCACAGCCCTCAACGGCATTATCGTCATCACTTGCCCAGAGTGTGATCACTCCGCGCTGGTGGCTGACAAGGGATGGTCTGCCATCCTGTGCCAGGGGTGCAGGAGCACGCTTTTCAGGGACGCGGACAGCGCGAAGGAAGGTGAGTGATGACCCATATCTACAACGTGATTCGAGAATGGCCACAAGACAACGGCACTCAGGTCAACGTACTTGCAGTGTTCACACTCCTTAGTGACGCCCAGGATGCTGCAAATGCAGCGGCCACGCAGGGCGGAGAGGACGAAGATCGCGGGTACGTAGACATTATGAAGTACGAGTTGAACCCTGAACATGTCGGCTGGATGAATGATGCAGGCATACGGATGGGGAGGTGAGTGATGACTGACGAGCAGATGATTGATGAACTTGAGCGAGCGGACGCACTCGGTGAGGAGCCGGTGGGGGTTGAGCTTGTGACGTTCCGGCCAGACCTTGAGAAGGTCAAGGCGGCCTGGGGCGGTGGTGAAGACTGGAAGGAGCGCATGGACGCGCACTTCTCAACAAAGAAAGGGGTGAAGTAATGGCTACAGCAGCAGCGACAATCACATTCAAGCTCAGCCAGGAGGACTTCGATGGCATCATCGAGATGGCTGGCTACGGCATCGGATACTGGGCCTCGGCCATGGAGTCCGTCCGCGACCAGGACAGCGATGCGGAGTACCCGCCTTGCACCGGCTGCCACATCACGGACAGCGGGGACGGCAAGGAGTACTTCATCACCCGCGAGATGATGGAGCGGGCGGCCCTTGACCTGCACGTCAAGTCTCCACTCAACGACTACTACCAGAGCGCCATCAAGCACCTGGTCATCGATGGGGAGTCCGGCGACGTGGGCTCCGACATTGCTGACGCTTTGGTGCAGCAGGCGTGCTTTGGAGAGGTGGTGTACGGGTGAGCTTCGAGAATCTGACCAAGGCAGCACTCAACCCAACGCCCCAGGACCTGGCCCGCCAGGCCAGGGCGTTGGCTGTCGAGGCGTGGCACAAGGAGTACTGGACTCCGACGCCGACGCTGACGTTCGGTGAGCTTGAGGACCTGGTCGAAGGCACCAGCAAGCACCAGCGGCCAGCGGAGGAGCACGTCAAGACTGAGGCCCCACTGCCAGCCCAGGCCATCTGTGACTTCATCGACATGGTGCTCACGCACGGCGTCGAGTACCCAGCCGAGGGTGAGACTGGAGCGGACCCAGCACAGTACTTCTCCTGGTGTCCACTCTATCGAATGAGGGACACCTTCGAGGCCGCCGTCGCGTTGTCCCCGGAGAGGTTCCTGCACCTGGTCGATGATGCGCGCATGGCCCTGGAGGGCAACACCGAGAGCATCTTCTTGAAGTGGAAGCCAGGGCTTGAGCAACTGCCAATGGGGGCCGTCCAGGCGCTGGAGGCGGTTGCTGCGGCCGACGACTGCTACGAGATTCTGAATGACCCGGAGTCGCAGCGGGCCTTTGATAGGGCGTTGGAACGGTTCCTTGACGACCTGAGGAACGGGAGGCTGGACGACAAAGAGTAGGAGCCGGACAGAATCTGACCGGACAAGACTTGACCTTTGCGATACGGTGCTTACATTGTCACCGTGCCTGGAACGATTCAGGCAACACACACACCCTGGAGAACCCAAATGAGAGATGAGAACTACATTGAGGACATGCGCTGCCCCAACCCTGAGTGTCAGAGCAAGGGGCCGTTCCGAATCGAGATCGATCCGGTGATTGCCATCGTGAGCGAGCAAGACATTGACCACTCGGATGCCATCGAACAGTGGGGCGATCAGTCGTGGTGCAGTTGTGCAGAGTGCGCGCATGCCGCGACCGTTGGAGACTTCAGCACAGGGGGTGCCAAGTGACCACCGACGGCAGCGGAACCTTCAAGGGCGATTCCCCTGGCAAGAAGCTCTCCAGGCTTAGGCACTGGCTTTCCGCCTCGTCATGGATGCGGGCCCTGGGCATTCCATACGATGGTGCCCTGGTCCTGGCCGGGCACGGGGGGGATGCCTCAACGCTAATGGGCCTGGGAATCGACCCAGCCTCGATCACTGCCGTTGACCTGGCCAGGGGTGCAGCCGAATACACAGCCGAGCTTTACCCTGAGGTCAACGTCATCTTTGGCGATGTTGGCAGGCTTGCGCGGATCCACCCCGCACACAGGCCAGGCCTCAGCAAGTACAACGCCGCGCACCTGGACTTCTGTAACGGCATTACCCCAGACAACCTCATGGCGATTGCGGATGTGATCAAGGGGGCAAGCACGCTCCCCTGCTGGATTGGAGTCACGGTGATGAAGGGCAGGGAAGCCAAGGGGGACAAGGCCTCCCTGCTGCCGGACTGGGGAAGGAAGCAGCGCCGAGAGATCCAAAGGCTGCTCAAGAGGGCCCAGCCAGGGGATGAGATCACACTTGAGATGTTCAGTTCCGGCGTCTTCGATCCCAAGATGTACATCGAGATGGCCGAGCGCAGGGCGAGAAGGGTCTGGAGGGGCGAGAAGGGGGGTCGGAGCTACCCCGAGATACGCAAGCTGTACGGTAACGCATCGCCGTTTCTCTCAACTGGCCGGCTGAGCAAGACCGGGCAAGGAATGGTTAGGTCCGATGTGATCAGGCAGTGCTTGAACGCCATCCTGCTTGGGGAGGACATCAGTCTTTACTGTGTGAACGTCAGCGGCTACCACTCAGGCGAGGGACGCACGCCTGGGGGCGGCTCTGGGTTTGTGACGATGGGCTTTATCGCTCATGCAGGCTCTCAGGCTGAAACCGTGCGGAGCTTCACCAGAGAGTTTGGTCATCTTCTGCTAACATTTGAAAACACAGACCTCGACGTTGGACTGCGAGGGCTCAAGCACTACGCGATTGACCTGGGCGCAGCGTTCTCATCGAAGCAGATTGGACTGATGCTCGACGTGAAGAAAGAGGTGGTTGCTGCCTGGAAGGCGCATGGCACGATGGGCACCTACGACCACGAGCTTGCGGAGATGGCCAAGGCCCGGCTTGGAGCCTCGTTCTACACGAGCGAAATGGAGCCGTGCAAGCTGGGCTGGGGCGTTGTGCAGTCCATGGCAGAGGGGGGCAGCGACCTCGATGCGTGCGTCAGCGCAGCGGAAGAAATGCATGCCCGCAGAAGCTCCGGCGGGCCCCGCTGGGAGGAATGAACTTGACGTTTCTTCTACGGTGACTATATTGCCAAATACACACACACGAAACCCGGAGAGAACATGAACCCCATGAAGATCAACAGCCTCGGCTGGACCGCCACCCAGGACGACCTGGACTGGCTCGACGACGTGAGCGATGCTGCGGAGGCCAACCACCCAGGTGGCCTGCTGCACATCCGTCACCACGTCTCCAAGATTGACAAGAACGGGTACGGCGGGCGGCTCCAGCACCTGACGCTGAACCACAAGTTCGACTACCTGGAGACGGTGCGCCGCTCCATGAAGCTCTGTCCCACGGTGAATGACATTGTGGCGAACTGCCTCGCGGCAGACAAGGACAAGGCCCTGGCCCAGCGGGCCTGGGACCAGCAGCAGTCAAGCTGGGAGAAGACCCTGCTCAACGGGCCGTCCGGCTCCAGCTTCGTCAGCATCGCACCAGGCGTCCAGGTCCACCCGGACGCTCCGGGTGACGTGTACATCATGGGGCTCTGGGTCTGCCGCGCCCTCATATCGGTGGGCAACCCCAAGCCCCCGGTCAAGTCACGACCGCTCACGCTGGTCAAGGCGTGGATTCGTGACCAGGTCCCCGTTGGTCGGGTGCGCCAGCCGCGCCTCTCGTCCGGCTCGTTTGAATACCTGGCCGTCGCCGGCCAGAAGCTGTTTGCTCCGTAGCTCAAGGATTGGGGTGTTCTTGGATAGCCCAGCAGGGAGGCATGTGGGCGAGCGAATAGATGCCTCAACTTTCAACACACACAACGGAGGGCGATGTGAGCCCAAAGAATAAGATCCATAGAAGCATCAAGGCCTGGTACGAGAGCCTCAGCATCGAAGCCCAGAGGTATCTGTCGCACTGGGACATCTGCGCCCTCAAGGACCAGGTGCTCGAAGCCACCACCGACCACGAGGCCGAGCACAGAAGGGTTGCGAAGGCGCACGCCGAGCGGGTGGCCGCGCGGGAGGCTGAGCCTGATGACTCCTGGATCATCCGGAATCACGCCGGAGAGCCAGAGATAGAGCCAGAGCCAGAGCCAGAGCCCAAGACGAAGAAGCTCGGAAGCACACAGAAGCTCCTGCTACGAAGCATGAAGCTCCGCACGGTGTACAGGACTAGCGAAGCTGCGAAGCTCATCGACACCTCAGCCAACACTACAAGCAAGTCCCTCAGCGGGCTCGTGAAGCGCGGCTTCGTCAAGAAGGTCCGCCATGGCTACTGGCGGAAGGTCAAATCGCTATGACGTTGACTACGCATTCCGGTGCCTATATGCACCCCACCAACACCTCATTGGAGTAGAGATGGAACAGCAAGAAGAGATCCCCGCGCATATCCGAGAGATGTACGAGGCCGCACTGAAGGGAGACAACGAGCGCATCGGCACCTTGTTCCAGAAGGCCTCAGAGTCGCAGCAGTCGGAGATGTACCAGGAGATGGTTGCAATGAAAATGACGGTGCCACTCTGCGCCGGCATCGTTCACTGGCTCGCAGAGGGCTGGAAGATGGACGGCGAGAAGCTGGACACAGAGGAGATCCCGATGGCTATCCGGCATGTGATTGGAGTGATCATCATGCAGCTAGAGTCCGCGCTTGAGGAGGACAGCCCGTTCATCCAGCAGTTGGCTGACCGGGTGCTCCAGGACGCAGAGTCAGGAGGTGAGGAATGAGCCCCGACTGGAACCAGACCATCCCCCCGATGAACCTGCTGGTTGGTACGCCTGTGCGCTTTCGCTCAGGACAGGAGCCCCCAGGCTTCCCCTGCTCAGGCAAGAGCATGTTCGTCAGGCCCTGGGGCGACGAGGACAACGGCATGTGCATGGTGGTAGACGAGGCCGGGACCAGCATGCCGGTCACCGAGGCCTGCTTGATGGTGGACCTGGGGCACCCGCTTGGGATGTTCTACGCGCTGTCCCTGTTCTATCGCCAAGCCAAGCTACCCGAGTGGAAGGACTCGCCAGGATGGCAGGCCATCTGCATTCGCGCACTGCTTGACATGACCGACAACCCAGACAGAAACGACCTTGCGAAAGCACTTAGCGAAACTCACAACACACACGAGGAGTAGGACCATGGAACCAAAGATGTTTGAATCCCACGTTGAGCGCGTTGTCTGGGAGCCCGGCAACAGCACCCGCTATGACCTGATGTACGGGGAGTACCTCGACGCACAGGGCAAGCCGATGTTCTTCATCACCTGGCTGAGCCTTGGTGGCAGCGGCGGCACCACACTTAGCTGGAGGGGCGACGGGCTGCACTGGAGCTACGTGTCCGAGAAGATGAGTATCAACATGTCGAACGCTGCCGGAATCATGGCCTACCTGAAGACTCAGGGCCATGAGGTGATGATGCCAGAGGACTTCAATGACAACGGCGTGTGGGCCCCGAAGCCCAAGCCACTGGAGGAATAGATGGACTACAACGTACCAGATGACTGGGGCATGTATTGGGACAACTGCGGAGAGTGCGGGCAGAAGTACCACGCAAGCGAGGGCGGGCATGAGTGCTCGCCAAGATGGGCTCGCGCGGAGGATAAGGTTGAGCCCAAGAGGGATTGGCTCGCTGATTCCGGGTATGAGTTTGATTCTGACCAGATGACCTGGTCGGCCATAATCAGGATGTCCTCGCACACGGCGCGGCGGGACCACGGGGATGGCCGGATCAAGAAGGGCCAGGAGTACCAGGTCAGCGTCACCCGGAGCATCTGCGATGACAGCGGGGAAAGCTGGCTCGATGAGCGCAAGTGCCTGCTGAGGCCTCGGGGATAAGCGCAATGAGTGAGCACGCCACCAAGCCATCAGGACTGCTCGACAAGTACCGCTGTCGCACATGTGGCAGCGAGAAGATCATGGTCCTGGCCTGGATAGACGGCAACAGCAACCGCATCTTCCGTGAGGAGGAGGTGGAGTATCCCGAGGTTGATACTGTGCTTTGCCGGGAATGCTTCTCTGGGGACACCTACTTTCTCATCCCCGAGCAGCCATTCACAGGACCTCGTCCTAACCCAACCTCGCCACACCAACAGGCTGGTACGCCAGCGGAGAGTGAAGAGTGAATAAGTTCTTGCAAGGATACTTTGATGAGAAGGGCAAGCCAACAGGCAAGCCGCCGGAAAGCCCGGTTGAACCAGAGAAAACGACCAAGCGCCGACGCGGTCGATACCGGAGAGCAGAGGACCGTCCGGACACCAGCGAGGCCTTGAGGGCGCTGATGGAGAAGCTTAGTGGGGGGAAGCCCAAGCTGAGGGCATGCGCCCGCATCCTGGGGACGGGGCACTCCGCGCTGCACGGCTACCTGAATGGCAAGCGCCCGCCACCGACACTGGACACCATGGCAGCGTTCATCGAGTGCGCGCACAAGGAAACTGGGCTTGGGATGACAATCAGCTTTGGGCCGGATGACAAGGTTGTTTGGAGCTTTGAGTAGTGGACTGGATCGCTCAAGCCAAGAGCGTCTCCATCATGGAGGCCGCAAGACGCATCGGAGCACTCAAGGCTGGCCCAAGCAATTCGCTTGGGCCATGTCCTCAGTGCGGGGCCGAGAAGCGTGGAAGCTCAGACCGCCGCTATCCAATCGGGGTGAACTCTGGAAGGGACGGCTGGCGTTGCCACAAGTGCGGCGTCAGCGGCGACGTTGTGGACTTGGTCGCGTACTTTGTAGCGGGACGCAGGCTTGCTGATTGTGGGAAGTCCGAGCAATTGGAGGTGGTGAACTGGTTCAAGGACGTGGGGCATGTAAAAGATAATGGAATGCCCACACCGAAGCCCAAGAAAGAGAAGCAGCGGCCACCAAAGGCAGAGGTTCAAAAGCTCTGGCTCGCCACGCTCCAGGTTGAAGAGTGCTCAAGCTCATCCAAGTTTCTTGAGGACCGGCAGTTTGACCTGGAGCAGATCACTCAGCTTGGCTTCCTCAGGGCCGCACCAAGACCAAGCCAGCACAACTGGCCAAAGTGGTGGCCAAAGGTTTGGGCCAAGACCTACAGGCTCGTGACGCCCGCCTACGATGTTGCCGGGAACTTCGTGAGCCTTCACGCCAGAGCGGTGGCCCCGAGCGAGCAGGGCAAGACCAGGTGGCCGAGAGGCTACGAGGCGGGGGCTCTCTTCATGGCAAACAGGCTTGGGGTCAAGTTGCTAAAGGGCCAGGAGCTTGGGGAGATTCGAGGCGTTCTCATCTGCGAGGGGATGACCGACTTGCTTCGGGCCTCCCTCTGTGCAGTACAATCAGAACTTCGCCTCGCAATCATTGCGGGGACCTCAGGCTCCTTCCAACACCTTGCCCAGGTGCGCTTTCCAGAAGACACACAAATCTACACCGCGATGGATCCAGACGAGGGCGGCGCGAAGTACTTCGCACAGATTCGCAAAGCCCTCTCTTCCCACCAAATCCGTCCGCTTCCCCTCCCGGAGAACTAAGTGCCAGACCTCGACAATGTACTAGCTGAAGCAGAGGGTCCAGGGCTCTCCGAACTGCTGGACTTAGCGGACCAGTCATCAGAGAAAGAAGGAACAAGCCCGCAGGCTGACCAGCCGGAGTCAAGCGTGCTCTCTCTCCTTGACTACCACAAGGACAAGCAGGGCAACTTCACCAGCCCCAAGGCCACCCGGAGAAACATCTACACGGTGCTGAGCAGGGACAGCCGATGGGGACCCAAGGTCTGGGAGGACCAGTTCAAGGGCTCCCTGATGCTCAAAGAAGAGGAGTACAAAGACACTGACGATACGCGCATCGCCATCTGGCTCGACGAGGTCTACGAACTGAAGGCATCTACAACCTCTGTGGCCGACGTAACGAGGCTCATCGGGGAAGAGAACGCAAAGAACCCTCTCCTGGACTACCTGAGGGAACTGAAGTGGGACTCGCAGGACCGCATTGGGCGCTGGCTCATCGATGGCGTTGGGGCCAGCGACACGCCGCTCAACAGAGACATAGGCCGCCGCTGGCTCATACAGGCTGTTGCCAGGGCATTCGAGCCAGGCTGCAAGGCCGACTGCGTCCTTGTGCTCATTGGACCGCAAGGCGCGAAGAAGAGCACGACCTTCAGGAAGCTTGCCGGCGATGACTACTTCGCGGACACTCCAATGGAGTTCGGCTCTGCCAACGCCTACAGCCAGATTCGGCGGGCCTGGATCTATGAGGTCGCAGAGCTTGATAGCGTGAGGCGCTCAGCAAACTCAGCCACCAAGGCCTTCCTCGCCGCACAGGAAGACAACTACCGCCCCCCCTATGGCAGGCACTCAATCACAGTGAAAAGACACTGCGTCTTCTGTGGAACCACGAACAGTCAGAGCTTCTTGAACGACTACACGGGCTCCAGGCGCTTCTGGCCGGTCGAGGTCGGACCCATCAACGTGGACTGGATCGAGGAGAACCGCGACCAGCTATGGGCTGAAGCGGTGAAGTCTTATCGCGCTGGCTCCAGGTGGTGGCTTGAGGAGGGCTCAGCCTCTGAGCTTGAAGAGGCCAGCCAGCGATACCAGTACCGAGACCCATGGGAAGATCACATCAGAGAGTGGCTCATCCGTTCGCCACGGGAGTTCAGCACCAAGGATCTCCTTGCTGGCGCACTGAAGCTTGAGGCGAACCACATGACTCGGGGAGCAGAGATGAGGGCAGCCGAGATCCTGCAAACCTTTGGCTACGAGAGGTCGCGAAAGCGGGTGGCCGGTCATGGCAGTAGTCGCCCATACCTTTGGAGCAAGGACGCAGAGGTCCTTGAAATCAAGCCAGTCGAGCCTGCGGCACCAGACAAGGCGGCCAACGACGAGATCCCCTGGTAGAGGAGGAAGACAATGTCCTGGTACTTTGGGCCATCTAAGGCTGAGATTGAGACTGAAGACGGGCACCCACCACTTGCTGTTCAGGGCGGGGGCGTCTTCTTCCCACCGGATTCTCCGGCGATTGCAACGCTCCGAGAGCACTACAGGCTGATCAACCCGGAGTACAGGGTTGCTTCCGGGATGCACAAGAGGGGCAAGTACATCGCCATGCCGCCCAAGTACATCGAGGCGTGCCGAGAGATCCCATACGACCATCCCTGGGGCGGCGGACTTGCTGTGCCCAGGTGCGCCAACGTCGGCCAGGTTCGTCGGGTAGTAAAGATGACCTGCCCCGAGGCAACGCCGGTTTCCCTTGTACCTGAAATCAAGCTGCGGCCCTACCAGGAGGTCGCCGTTCGCAGCCTGCTCTCCCGCCAGGAGGGCATCGTCATCGCGCCCTGCGGCTCAGGCAAGACAACGATTGGGATGGGCGCAATCGCCGCCATCCCCACCAGGGCGTTGGTCCTGGTACACACCAAGGACCTCGCAGAGCAATGGATCACCCGGTGCAAGGAGCAGCTTGACGTAGACGCCACGCTCATCGGTGGAGGCTCCTCAGACGACAGCGGACGGGTTGTGGTGGCCCTGTTCCAGACTCTGACGAACCTGCGCTGGCCGGAACGCTACGCCTGGGCCAAGCAGTTCGGCCTGGTCATCGTCGATGAAGCTCACCACACGCCAGCGGAGACATTCTCCGATGTGATGATGACCATGCCAGCCAAGTACAGGCTCGGCCTCACAGCCACTCCAACGAGAGCCGATGGGCTGACTGACATCCTCTACTGGCACTTCGGAACCAAGCTCCATGAGATCACAACCAAGACGCTCATGGAGAGCGGTGTCGTCATGAGCCCCAAGGTAGTGCTCATGCAGACCGGGTGGAGCCCGCCAAGGGACCACGAGTGGGTCAAGATGATCAACAAGATGGTCAAGGACCCAGCGCGCAACGCATTCATTGAAGACGTGGCCATGCAACTGCTGCAAAGCGGGCGACAGGTCCTGCTGCTCTCTGACCGGGTCGCCCACTGCGAGTTAATGGCTGGGCGCTTCCAGGACAGGGGCATCGAGTCAGAGGCCCTTGTAGGCCGGCTAAGCAAGAAGCGGCGCAAGGAGCTACTGGAGCGCGCAGACTCTGGAGAGATACGTGTAGTCACGGCCACGACGCTTGCAGACGAGGGCCTTGACCTCCCTGGGCTTGGTGCCGTGATCCTCACTGTGCCCACCAAGAACATGCCAAGAGTTCAGCAGCGCATCGGTCGGGTGATGCGGACCAGCGAAGGCAAGAAGACCCCGGTGGTTATTGATCTGATGGACAACGCCGGGAGCATGCGCGGCATGGCCCAAAAGCGTTGTAGACTTTACCGAGACCTTGGATGCCAGTTTGCTGACATGGAGGAAGTGTGAGCGCCAGCACCATCAACAGTCTGCTGCCTACGGGCTGGAGCATCGAGTCGGAAGACGCAGGCTGGGCAATCTATGACGATGAGGACCGCCCAGTCGTCCAGGGGATGAACGGGGACGATCTGCGGTTCCAGTTGGTACAGCTTGTGGACCTACAGACGGAATGGGCCATCGCCACGATGTGTGAGCACTACCGGCGAGAGGGGGCTGAGGCCTGAGCTACTTCTTCTTGCTTGCGCTCTTCTTCGCCGGGGTCTTCTTCTTGGCGGCAGGCTTCGCGGCAGGCTTCGCGGCAGGCTTCGCGGCAGGCTGAGCGGCAGGCTGAGCGGCAGGCTGAGCGGCAGCCTTTAGCTCTGCGACCTGGGCCTCAAGCTCACGGACGTAGGCAAGCACCCTGGGCATACTCTTAGTCGCCTCGTACTTACTCTTGTAGTTTTTATAGTTGCTTCTGATGAGCCTAAGCTCTTCTGGAGTCAAAGACATTTGAACCTCTTAGGTTTTGCTGACAAGGCCGGGCTGATATGCTCGGCATATGGGAAAAGATGGAAAGCTGTTTTCGCTGGACCGGCGGGCATTTGAATACCGCGAACTACCAGATGGCGCCATTCTACATGATGGAATGGAGATCACATGGCATGGCGAGACATTCAAGTTGAACACAGCGCCATGCCCGAAGTGTCTACGCACCGAGTACGGGATGCTCATGCGAGAGGACGGAACGGCGCTGTGCTTCGTTTGCGGAGACATTGGACTTATGTTCGACGTGACAGGCCGGGCCATTCGCGCACGCTCACGCTGCCGGCAGTGACCTTTTCAACAGCAACCGCCAGCCGCAAGGAGGGGACCTTGCGGCCATACTCAAGGTCCCGGAGGTAGGCGATTGAAAGACTACAGCCCTCAGGCTCAAGCTTCTCATTGAGCCATTCAACAAACTGCGCCCTGGTATTCATCCCAGGAATCCCTGAGCGATAGTCTTGTACTCTCACAGCCACACCCCTATGCATCAAAAATAGCGGCGCGGACACTATTTGTCCAGGTTTGGGTGTGGCCCATTGACACACCCCCTCCGCGTGAATACCAGTCTAAGGACCGCAACAGCTTAAGGAAGGGGGCCTGATGTCAGAGATGACGCGAGAACAATGGCTTGAAGAGCGAACGAAGGGGCTTGGCGCCACAGACTGCGCCAGCATCATCGTAAACTCTGCGGAGCAGAAAGACCGCATTGGCTGCTGGAAGGGCAGCCTGTTCTCGATGTGGAGCACCAAGATGAAGCTGACTAGCTCCGGTGGGCAATCGCAAGCCGCCAGCCGTGGGCAAATCATGGAAGAGTACGTCTGCAAAATGTACGCAGAGAGCCTCGGTTCTGACGCCAGGCTGATTGCACACGGGCTTACTTGGCACCCGAAGCGCAAGCACATCTTCGGAACCCCGGACAGGCTTGTCGAGGTGGATGGGCTCCGGTTTGGTATGGACGCAAAGACCAGGCGCAGCGCCAAGGGCTGGGGCGATGACGGTAGCTGCATCCTCCCCCTGGATACAGAGATTCAATGCCGGGTCTACATGGACATCTTCGATGTGCCCTACTGGGATGTCGCAACCCTGTTTGGCCTGGATGACTTTAGAGTCTACAGGCTTGAGCGGGACCAGGAGCTAATCGATGACATTCTGGATGTCTGCGAAGAATGGTGGGACAGACACGTTGTGGGCGAGATGCCTCCCGCAATGGACGGCACGGAGAGGGCGAAGGAAGTTATCTCACAGATGTATCCACGGGTCATCGAGGATGTTCTTCGTGCCTCAACGCCGGATGATAGGGACTTGCACGCGGAGCTTGTTCAGGTCCGAGCAAAGCACAAGGCGCTGTCACTGAGGAAGCAGGAGTTGGAAAACCAAATGCGGGCCGCCATCGCTGATGACGTTGGCATCGATGGCGTTGCAACATGGAAGGGCTCCAAAGATAGAGAGAGGTTTGATGCGAAGGCATTTCGGGAGGCCGAGCCGAAGCTTTACGCCAAGTACACGACAACGCAGACAGGACCACGCACACTCAGAATTCTGGGAGAGAGCAAATGACTACCGCAATGACACACCCTGAGAGGCTGAAGACGCTCCAGGGCTACCTTGAAACCAAGCGAGACGTACTTGTCCGCATCGCACCAAAGGGCTCCGACGTGGAACGCATCATGCGTGTCGCGCTCTTTGAGGCGGCCAAGAACGAGAAGCTATCGCAGTGCTCGCCAGTCTCCGTCTACCTAAGCCTGGCAAAGGCTTGTGAGCTAGACCTGGTTGCGGGCGGCGTGCTGCACCGCTGCTCCCTGGTCCCACGCTGGAACAAGGGCAAGAGCACCTTCGAGGCCGACCTCATGATTGAGTACACCGGGCTCATGGACCTGGTGCGCCGCTCTGGAGAGGTCAAGAACTTCACCGCACGCTGCGTGAGGGAGAACGAAGAGTTCAGCCACAGCTTCAGCCTTGATGGCGGAGAAATGCTCCACCACGAGCCCTGCTATGAGGGTGACCCTGGTGAGCTTCGGATGGCGTATGCCGTCTGCGAGTTCAAGGACGGCTCCAAGCAGGTTGAAGTAATGCGCCGGGATCAGGTTGAGGCGGTCAAACGCTGCTCCAGATACTCCGGACAAGGCCCGTGGGTTGAGCACACTGAGGAGATGTGGAGGAAGACCGTCATCCGGCGCATCTGCAAGTACTTGCCACTGACCCCGCAGGCCAAGGCCGTCCTGGAGCACGACATCAACGTCGAGTATGGCGATGGGACAAACCCGTTCGTCAGTGAGAACCTCGAGAAAGAGCTTCAAGAGGTTGCGGGTGATAAGACGGTAATTGATGTATCCTCAGACAACGCGGAGTTTGACCCAATTGGCGTGTTCGACTCAGACGGGGAAAAGCCGAAAAGCCGCGCAAGCGTGGCCGTTAAGAACGCAAAGACCACCAGCGAAAAGGAGTAAGCCGTGTCGCTAATCGATAAAGCCCAAGAAAAGAAGTTCTCCCTCCCAACCAGAGAGGAGGAAGACAGCGCAGACAAGAAGCTGATGCAGTCTGCCGATCTACTCAGCATCGCCGATGACATCATCAGCCGGAACAAGATTTCGGCCAAGGATAGGAAGGCTTGGGGCAAGCACAGGAAGCGGCTCTACGATGTCTACTGGCCGCTTGGCTCCCTGCTTGGCAAGGCCACAGCTACGAACTTTGCCGGCATCGTTGCCGCATCGCTCGCACACTTTGAGAAGTCGTGCAAGCATACGCAGCCGAACGGAGAGTGGAAGATTTGCGACCATGAGGCCGATATACGAACCATGCGCGGGACTGAGCGGCTGGTCCTTGCCGTGCAGTTCGTGGACGCGCTTAACAAGGCAGACCTGCACTACAACAACGGGCAGCCCTCAGTGAACGTCAACGTCACTGCCCCAGCCATCCCGGATGAGCTTGTTGCTGCGCTTAAGGGGCGCGGGAGCGGTGATGACGAGCTTAAGGACCTGCTCAAGCAGTTCGTTGGCGTCATGGCGAAGAAGGAGATGTCCCAGGCAGCACCACCAGCCCCAGCGGCGACGGCAGAGGAGCAAGCATGATCAACAAGGCAATTCTTCTTGGAAACCTCTGCGCAGACCCGGAGGTGAAGCCACTTCCCTCCGGCATTACCGTAGCAAACATGCGCCTGGCCACCAACAGCCGGCGCAAGGTTGGCGACCAGTGGGAGGACGTTGCGGAGTTCCACAACGTCGTCGCCTTCGGCAAGACCGCAGAGAACATCGGCAAGTACTGCGGCAAGGGCAAGCAGTTGTTCATCGAGGGCCGGATCCAGACCAGGAAGTGGCAGGACAAAGACGGGCGCGACCGCTACAGCACAGAGATTGTGGCCGACCAGGTGCGGTTCCTGGGCGGCGCAGAGCAGCGCCAGGAACGCCCAGCAGCGCCAGTGCCCAACAATGGCGGACAGCAGAGGCCGGCAGACGACATTCCGTTCTAATGGGCGAAGCGCCAGCCGATATTCTGGAACGTCTTGCAGAGTGGAACCCCGAAGCGGTTCTGTGGGACGGCCTCGATGAGGCCGTGGTAGGTATCGGTGGCCGGGTCAACCTTGGCCCCGTCGCTATCTACGACAGAGAGAAGTGCATCAAGATCCTGGCTGGCCAGGAAATGTCCTGGGAGGAGGCTGAGGAGTACTTCAGCTTCAACGTCGAAGGGGCATACGTTGGAGAGATGACGCCCATCATCGCAGTCTTTGACGCAGAGGGTTCGTGATGGGGTGTAGCGCAACTGGCAGCGCACCTGGTTGTTACCCAGGAGGTTCCTGGTTCGACTCCAGGCGCCCCAGCCAACACACACGAGGACAGATATGAGAACATTGACCCGTCGCTGGACGGTATTGAACTACGCAGTATGTGAGCCAAACCAGTGGACCTGCAGGTCCATCGCTGAAGACCTTGGAGACGATCCAAAGCATGTTGGCATGGCTGCGCGCTTTTTGGAACTCAGCGGGCTGATAGTTAAGGGAGAGAAGATCGGGCGCGCGCGCGCGCTTTTTCCAACCCCAGAGGGCGTGGAAGCCCTACATACATCCGACTAATCCTCCCCACCCCCCCGTCCATGCCGGCCGCTCATGGTGAGCATCTATGTAGCGGGGAGCCGGTTCCCATCGGGCGGGGGGCCTGGGGCATGTTACACAGTCCCAGCGGTTGGTTTACGCGCCCGTTTTCCAGCCACTAATCTGAGCCCGCTGGTGGATAGCCCACTGGCGGGCTTTTTCGTTAGGCTATGTGCATGGCACGATGCGGACGCTGCGGACTCTGGGCTAAGTACCCCGATGACCATCGGGAGCAGAAATGGGCGGGGGTGTGTCTATGGTACCGCTTACGTCTGCGGGACTCAGGGCTCTGGGAAGAGCGCAAATGCCCCGAGTTCTTTGAGGCTGTACCAGGCTGGGATGCTCATCAGCACTGGGGCTATGCTACTCGTCACGATGATCTGGGGCGCAACTGGAGAGCCAGCAGAAGAGCACTCGTCTTCTCGCTGATCTCATTGGGGCTTTCACTGCTCAGCTTAGCCTTACGTTAAAACTCAGGAGCAACAACGAGGGTGTACGTGAACTGAGAACCGTATGTCTCGGCAGACTTCTTCGCGATGTTCATGAAGCACTCGAAGTCATCCGGGTCTGCAAAGACCTGGCAGCCTGCGCTCCACTTATCAACATTCTCCGAGCCACCATCGCGCGTTGATGCTCGATGGATGTTGATGCCTGCGTAAGTGGGGTCTGAGATATCCTCAGGCTCCATGTCGAGGATATCGTCCATGTTCGCATCGCGGTACAGCCTGACGCGACCACCCCGCTGAACCAGGGCCTCGTAGCTCCCTCGATGCAGACCAATCTTGTAGGCCCCCCTGTACTGCCCCGGAACCAGAATCGCAGTCCCTGTGACCCTCATTGGGTGCTCGCGCCAGTAGGTGCCTGGGTCGGTTGTGCATCGCCAGGTACGAGTGACCCATCCCAGTTCATCCTTGTAGACAACGCACATGCGGTCATTGAACTTGTTGGCATCATCATCCGGTGTGCGGATGCCGATGATGTTCAGGTTGTATAGTCCGTCCTCAAAGACGGCGTGGCCCAAGGCTGCGGCATAGTCCAGCAGTATCGGTCTCATCTACAGCGAGCCCCTGTTGCCTGACAGATGGCTGACTGATTGGTCATAAGGGACTTGATGTCCTTCCCCATCTCGTCTTGCTTGGCCTCAATCTTCTCGATGCGGCCTTCACCCGCAGCGTGCCCATCGGCAGCGACATGCACGGTCAGTTCGCTCTCTTGGCTATCAAGCGTGTCTTGGATCTTGCTCACATCGGCAGAGACATCTTGAAGACTCCACCATCCCCCGCCCGCTATGAACACAAGAGTGACAATCCAGATGACCAGCTTGGCGTCGATTTGTTTCATTTGAACCCCCCAGAGCCATATTGATAAGCAGCACTGAGGCCCACAGCAACTACACCAACCGTAACAAGCGTCTCCAGTCTACCAAACCAGCGCTGTGTTCCGGGCCTTTCAAGCCAGGGTTTTGGTTTTGTTTCTTCCTCCAGCCTCGCCCTGTACCAGTCGCGTTCCCTGACAAGTTCCGCAGTATCGATCCTGTAGGTGTCTGACAGGGCCTTACCCCAAGCCTCAAGCTTGAGCAGATCGGCGTATTGCGAGAGGGGCACCGACACCGCTGAACAAGCAGCTACACCAGGTTGGGAAAGGAGATCCGAAGGAAGCGCGGTGCCCCTCTTTATTGGATAAACCCGAAGGCACTCCCCCGCAACTGCTGGCGGAGGCTTGGGCCGCTCAGGTGGCGCGGCACCGGCTAGGCCCGCGCAGAGGAGCAGAAGCGCGGTCACTTTCTCTTCCTTGCGTTCCCAAGCGCCGCAAGGTCGTCTGCAGGGCTTTCCCCGCCCGCAGCGCGGCTGACCCTCGAGACGGAGTCGTCAAACGTCTCCTGGACCGCACCAGAGGCCGCAGCATGCACTGGATTGCCGGGCGGGCCTTGCTTCTTTTTCTTCTTAGACGGCAACTTGAACACAAAAATAGCAAGCAGGGCGATAACGATGCTGCTGACGATCGGTACAAAGAGGTCTTCCATCACGAGGCCATGATGCGGACTTCAACCGCTTTCGCTGGGCTTGTGGCGTCTGTTTTTGCTGCGCCCGTTGTACACCAGATTGAAACCCCAGAACTGTAAAGGTGGCCAGCCGGCAGGGTATAGCTGGCAACCCTGGAGGCTGGGGCGTAGAACACAAAGCCGGGCGTGGTCGTCCCCGGAGCCGCAGACGAGGCATCTGCAATTTTCAGGTACACGTCTGTGGTGTTTTTTGAGTTGTCAATCTGAACCAGGTACACGGCGCCAGAGGTTGCTGAGGTGACGTTGTCTCCGTCAGCGTCGTCAGTGGCATCAGCGGACGCATCGAACACCAGCTTAGATGCAATAGCCGTTGGGTTTGAGACGGTGTAAACAGCCATAGCAATCGACTACGAGGTAAGCGCAATTAGTGGTGAGTAGGTCTTCACGGCAATCTGTTCGGTTGATGCGACAATCCGAACCGCCACTGTGCCCGCAGATGCGGTCGTATCAGATGCAGCGGGGTTCAGCGTGGTCGCAAAAGAGCACGAGCCAAAGGAGAGCCCCTCGGGAATCGTCCAGGACTCCCTCATCAGCGCGGGGCAACGCAGAACAACGTCAGGGTTGGTTGTGCCCAGGATTGGATTGTAGCTGGAGAGCCAGAGCTTCAGATAATTGACGTTACTGCCCGAACTGTTGTCGAAGTCAATCGAGTAGATTTTACCGTCACCCGCGAAGATGTCGGTAAGCATCGAGTTCGATGAGTCAGTCTCAACCGCCATGACGTAGCCAAGGGCTCGGTCAAACTTAGATACAGTCAGCGCCATCTACTTCCTCAGTGCCGCCATCGCCTTTTCAGCCGAATCGCCTGCGATGTATGCAAGGCCCAAGTAGAGCCACTGGGTTGAGTCGAGCATCCCAGCAGCCAAGAGGCCTGTGCCTAGGGTAAGGACGGCAAGCCGCCGCCAAGAGATGCGGTGCTGAGAGTCAAAAAGAGTTTTGATGAAGGTCTTCATTGTTCAAGCCTCTATACGG
>Ga0098039_1000429_pt1 | contig 18162 bp, 25 predicted proteins | sample 6_EtaG_FD_75047 | JGI IMG/M metagenome (GOLD analysis project Ga0098039, IMG submission 75047) | Marine viral communities from the Subarctic Pacific Ocean - 6_ETSP_OMZ_AT15160 metaG | ecosystem: Environmental > Aquatic > Marine > Oceanic | place: Pacific Ocean | collected 2015-01-08 | reverse complement strand
TTTACTTCGTGGCACAATATCAAAAACCGCACCAGATGCAATCATAGACACTATCTTAGTGATACGTTTCTTCTTGGTTTTGACAAACGTTTTGAAAAGTTCATCTAAGTTTAATGTTTTCATGATAACTCCTATAACACCTTATTTATAATATCATAAAAAAACCTTAACCGATGTATATCAATTAAGGTATGGTGGAGGTGACCGGACTTGAACCGGTGACCTCCTGCTTGCAAAGCAGGCGTTCTCCCGCTGAACTACACCCCCATTATGGTGATGGCTCCGCTGAATACAAGATTACGGGCCAATCTTGTTTGTATGTCTTATTCATACTGTCTGTAGCTACAACCTTGAATGTGCCTCTTGTTTCTGGTCCATAATAGAATCGAAACATAGGATTTTCACTTATTGAAATGTCACTATCCACACTAAAAATCTTCCTACCACCACGGGTCACCACAACCGAATCGACATAGTGAGCAGGGATAAACTGACTATTCACTTGGTCCATCTGTAATCCTGAGAAATTGGGATGCCTAATCATCAGTTGGGACATACCCAGTTTGGGTCTTTGTAGAGCAGCACTTGCTCTGGTAAGGTCAAAGAATTTCATTTTCATTTGACCAGCTGTATCTTGTGCTTCTTCCATCCCACTGAGACCAGGCACACTACACCCCCCTGAGGCTTTGATAAACTTTGTTGACATAAAAAGACGGCCATCGTTCATTTGAGCGATGGCACGGACTTTGGTGTATGCATTGATGCGGATTCGTGTATCGACACTAGCAAGACCAGAATCGGGTGTGAAATGGAATACCGCTGCAATGGGGGAGGGATTCTGGTCTATCACAAGGGTAATGGACTCGATAAATGTTTCTTTGGTCTGTATCATACCAGCTACTATGCTAACGGGCACCACAGCGGCATCCATCGCTCTGTAGGGGGTATCTAGGTGAATAACACCCTCACCGTCATTGATTATCTGTTCTTTCTGGTAACCATTATCATTCACTGTTGCACCATAAAGCATCTCACGGATGTCATTCCAAGCATCATGGTTGTAACCTGGACCTACATCGTCCTCTGGGTTTCTCTCATCATCTACTTCCCAATACTCATAGTTTTCCCAAGGTACTTGAGCAGCCTTAACAGGAGACAGTATCATAAACACGGCTGATAGGGCAACAACCAATTTCTGTAAGATAAAGGAGGGGGTATGTCCATTGAACGCACCACCGTTTTCTAGAAACCTTTTTCTATTTTTTGCTTCTTTCTTACTGTTGTGAGATGAGATGTTTTGTCCAGAGGTGACCTCAACGACATGAAACTTGTTGTGAAACTCTTTGATGAGATACTTACTCATTATATTTTCAACTCCTTAAACTTCTTTTTCTTAGACCCTTCATCTTCTTCATCTTCTTTCAACCTTCTACCAAACGTGGTCTTATCCATGACAGGTTCGTCTTTCATTTTTGCCCAATCAACTGATTTGCCCTCGGTCTCCGCTTCACTAAGGTTATATAGCCTCATTTTTGAAGTGTCAATACCTATCATAAACCTCTTATATACCCCTTTATCCGCATACCTGTTTTTCAACTGTTTGACCATCAACTGGTTTAGTTCTTCCAACTCCTCTGTGGTCACCAAAGCCACCATGAAATCTGCTGTTGCTGGTAAACCGAAGGACTCCGCTGTGTCTGTCATGTCTGGGTCACTACTGGAAAACCCTGGTCGGTTCAGCTGTGTCGCACTGATGATGGGAACGTTATGCTCTACAGCCAACCCCCTCAATTCTTCTGCGATTGATTTGATGTAACTGTAACTATCGTAGTTGTTCCCTTTCAATCTCATAGAGATGCAGATATTTATATAATCCACGTATATGATGTCGGGTACAAAGTTCTTTTTCATCTTGAGTTCGTTCAACAGGAACCTAAAATGCCCCACACCCGCAGTGGCAGTAGGGTACTCCTTGATAATGAGTTTACCGGACGTACGTCCTTTCAGTAGATTAATCTTCTTCTCAAACTGCGCTTTAGGTAGCAAGGGAACGTCATTCAAACTAACGTTGAGAGTGTTTGCATCAATACGTTCAGCAATTCTCTCCTCCGCCATCTCCAGCGTGATATACAGCACATCCTTACCATCCAATAAGTTTGCAGCAGCCATATGACACATCGCCAATGACTTACCTACGTTAATACCAGCGAGGATGATGGTTAGGCTTTTCTTGGCTATACCATTGTTGGTGATTTTGTTGAAGTAATCCAGGTCAAACGGTACCTTCTCCTCTTTCCTGTGGTAAAAGTCGAACCGTTCCTCTACATCACCAAAAAAATCATGTCCAATATGGCTATCAAAAGACACAGATAAAGCATCACTGAGAATGACAGGAATAGAACCTTTAGATTTTTTCCCCGATTTGTCGTCCAGAATCGAAATCGACTCTCTAATCCCATTGTAGATAGCCTTCTCTTGGCAAAACTTTTCTGTATTGTCAAGTAACCACTGGTCATCAGTCTTGTTATCAGTCGCATATAGTTTCCCTATCAGTTGTGTCGTCTTGTCGAACTCCTGCTCTGACAAGTACTTGTTGCTGTCAATCTCAATTGTCAAGGATTCCTTGGTCGGTATGTTGTTATACTTTAGAAAGAAATCGTTGACAGCATTGAACACCTCTCGTTCAGTGTTCTCGTCAAAGTATTCTGATTTCAGGAACGGCAACGTCTTTCTGACGTAACCTTCGTTCATCAACAAGTTTCTTAGGATCAATTCTTCTATCTTTACCATCGTACCTCTTAATGTACACTGGGAGGCGGTTCTTCTACCGCTTCCTCATGTTCAATTAGGTCCACAAGTATATCACCTAACAGAGTCCGAAACGCTGTGTCATCCTCTGTTAAGACTACACTCAATGGATTACGTATTATATCGTATGAGAAGCTCAAAGTCAACCCCTTATCTTCACCTTCTTCGTGCATACCTACCTTGTCATACCTGATAACAAGCCCTTCGTTAGGTGGTTTCAACAGTTCAATGCCCCACCACTTATCAAAATCTACAATGATTTCTACCAGTTTGTAATCTACGTTTTCTTTAGCCATCTGTCTACCTTATAATGTCAATGTTTTCATCATCGCTCCATAGTTCTAACTCGGTTCTTACCCTATCCTCACCGGCCAGTTTACTATACCGTTTTTCTGCCTTGTTTCTCCACCACTCGACCACATTATCCAGAGCATATTTGTAACTGTTCTCGGCAGGCACCAGCGTCTGTGTTTTCCCCGTCATCACGTCCACCACGTTCTCATACCCATATGAGGACATATAGAATCTCTTTTGGTTGGTCATGCTCTGTGCTTTGGTGATGCTGTCCGTAAATAGTTTCAGTTGGTCTTGGTTGTTATGGTTACTGAGAGAATTCTTGAGAATGGCTATCATCTTCATGTGTATCTTCAATTTCCGTGAGGCGGTTACGATACCTTTTGGGGTGTGGGTGGGAACGAGGGGTGTCCCATCGTTTTTGGAGGTGAACCACTTGTTTAGGTTTCTGTATCGGTCATCATTTAACAGTGGGGTAAACTTGCTGTCTGTCAGTCCCTTATACCTCAGAAACGGTTTCAGACCGTCATACTGTGAGCAGGTTTTGAGGTTACCATACAGGGATGTCGTTTCAAACAGACATATCTCTGAACCGTATTTTTGATTGATGTGTTCCCTGATTTCGTGTGTGCAACACATCAACGCTAACAGTTTACCACCAAGATAGTTGAAACCGAAGGGTTGCATCGGAACGATGATGAAACCCATGATTGCGTGTTTGTTTAGGAGCTTCAGGTCAAGGTTACCACCAAAGAACTCGTTTCTCGGTTTGGAGTTAATCATCGGCGACCCTAACCTGATAACACCACAGATTTTACCTGTGGTGGTTTCCTCTACTACAATGATTATCCTTTTGCCGACCATAGCCCTCTCTGTAATGTGTGACGTTGTAAGGTCTAGAAGGCTGTCATAACTCTCTTGATTATAGTTGTAGTGTAATTTGAAACCCATATCCTTTGGGTTCAAGGAGAAGTCATCAAATATGTCGTCCTCGGGCGCACACCCAGGCAGAGTGGACGGCGTTTTCAATTTTGCCGTCGCCATCCTTTGCTGTTTTATGTCTCTTTGATAGTCATCAATCCTGTCATACTTCTCGAAGAAGTTAATGAATATCTCAGACGCATAGGTAGCATCACTATTCGTTAATATCAGACCCATATAGAAATTCTTTCGCTGCTGCTTTTTCCAATTTTTCCATCACCTCTTTTGTGAAGTATTTCTCAGGCTCCTTATATATGGCTTTTCTAAACTTTTTCGTGCCATCAGCCAATTCTATTTGTGTGGAAACCCCTTTCCAGATGTCATATTTGACAGCAAGGTCAATTAGTCCATAATATCTGTCTAATCCCTTGTCGTATGTCAGTTTTACCTCGACTTTAGAGTTTTCTTTGGTCAGTCTACCCTTCTTGAGTGTACAGGTGATGATGTGTCCTATCACATCCGTACCATCTTTTTCTTTGCGTCTTGAGAGGAAAATGATGTTGGACGCAGCGAATTTCAGACCACCTCCACCACCCATTTCCTTACTTGCATACATCTGTCCCATCTGTACATACGTGTGGTTCGTGACCAGCAACGGCACACCAAGGGAACCTAGTTTGAGGGTGAGGACACGGAAGGTTGCTTTTGCAATCGCAGCCCTAGTCATGTCCTTCGTTTCTGCACCAGCAGCGGTGTCTTCGATTTCTTTTGAGGTTGAAAGCATACCGAAACTGTCTAGAACTAAGAGCATCGGTTTGCGTTCATCTTCGGCCATGGCTCTGTAGTTGTCAACAATCTTGAGGGACTGGAAACGGAATTCCTGAACGGTCGTGACAGGGACAATCAACACCCTCTTGGTGTCAACACCCCTGCTTGCTAACATTTTCTTAGAGATTGCAGACTCAGACTCGAAGAAAACCACTATCGCATCTGGGTTTTCATCAAGGAAATGCTTGCATATGCCCAACACAAAAAAGGTTTTGCCTGTCGATTCCTCACCAGCAATAGCTCCGATTCGGTTATCGGGAGCCCCTCCGTAGAGGGACCCCGACAACATAGCATTAAGCATGTAAGAACCAGTGTCTAAAAACCCTGATACATCACCTGCTGTGATGCCTTCTGAAGCCAATGCAGCAAACTCGTTAGCTAGACCTGTTTGTATAACTTTGAAAATGTCTGTCATGTACTATCAATGCCATTTATTGATTATAGTGAAGTATAACATCTTGAGTAGTAAATGGCAAGTTAAAAATGTTACTTTCGATTTTTTTAGTCTTGGATTGCGTGGATTTTTTCTCTTAATATCAAGTGGTCCTTGATAAAAATACACGCTGTTGGGTGTTCTGGCATGATCCTCATGTCATCATTACCACAGATATGGTCAACTTCCCATGCCAACTGGTCCTTGAATTTCTCACTATATTCTTCTAGGGGACCTAGTTCTGTTTCGGTTCCAATGCCTACGGAAGTCAAACTACACCCTGTAAGAAAATACAGTAATAATACAGCCAAACCAGTCCACATAGCAAAGTTCAATAAAACGATTTGTGTTTTTGTTTTCATCATATCTTATCCTTGTCTCTAATTACATCACCTGCTGATTTGTCCCTCAATTTACTCTTGAGTTTCTTACCAGCCTTATCGGCCTTCTTGCGTCTTTTCACCGACTTCTTGACTATCTGTGCCTCCTTCGCCCTCTTGCCACCAACATATGCGGCCACATATGAGAAAGCTTTCAGGATAGGACCAATAATCTTTGATAAAAGACTTACTATTGCTGCCCATGTCATTATGTTTTTACTCCTACATTAATGATTTCTAGTTCACCATGTTTATCTTCAACCAACGCCGTTGTGTTGGTGAACCAATCCCCGTCATTTGCATATATGAACCCGTCTATTTCCTTTATAGATGGATGATGTAAATGACCAACAACGACGCCGCTAAGATTCTCATTACGATATTTAACACCGGCAATAACCATTTGTGCATAATTGTCTGAGATGTCCTCTTGTCGTTCTGACGTTAGGTATAACATAGATAACGACCTATATTTCTTCCCAAAAATCCTACGAAGCCAATTGTAACAGTTGTTAAACCATAATGTGAATATGTAATACTTGGTTGCCCATGCGTATTTGACCATATCGTTGTCAAACTCGTCCCCATGAGTTACCAGTATCCGTTTTCCGTTAGCTAATGTGTGAATGTGTTCCTTTTTTAGTTCTATACCACCGAAGTTAAGACCTATGAATTGTTTGAAACCCTCATCATGGTTACCCGGAATGTATATAACTCTCGTTCCCTTTGCATCTAATTTCATCAGTTCCATAAAGACCTTATTATGTTCTTTCGGCCAGAACCAACCAGCCTTCAGTCTCCACATGTCAATAATATCACCACATAAAAACAGTGTATCACACTTCATGTTATCTAGAAAATTCAATAACTCTTTGTGCTTGCTTGCCAACGTCCCTAAGTGAACGTCCGAAATCCATACTGTTCTATACTTACGCATATATTATAAATACCTTTTATGCCAAAAACAACTCTCAGATACAATATCCAATCATGGTTACTTAAAAAATTTGCACACATCAAAGTGTTCAAGTACCCCCTATTTATTACTTATAACCCCACCACATTCAAATTAAAGAGTGATTCATACTATGCCGTACGTAAACTCGTCAAACCGGGTGATATACTGTTGCGGGGTTATGATTCCTATCTGGATGGTTATTGTATCCCTGGTCTATATAGTCATGCTGCAATATATGTCGGTTGGTCCCCGAATGGTGGGTCTGCTGAGAACGAACACATCATCCACGCAATGACACCCTGTGTCCAATATACCGACTTGGTTCAATTCATGCGGTGCGATAGGGTGTGTGTCGTTAGACCTACGGTCAATCCAAAACTCAGAGACCTTGCAGTTACAAAAGCTATATCTAAATTAAACGTTCCCTATGATTATGATTTCGTTTTTGATACAGACAATCCCAACGACAAGGACAGGTTGTTTTCCTGTTCTGAGTTAGTATATTACTGTTACAATCACGTATTAAAACAATTAGGATGGAGACTCCATGAAAAAAATTATATATGCATTAGCAAGAAAATGTTTACCCCTGATAATTGTCTTCCAGTAGAAGGTTCAGCGTCTGAAATCGTCTGGCAAGGCTAAACCATAGAGGTTTGGTCATCCCCCGGATTATGGGGCGGGACTTTAGACTTCTTAGGTTGCTTCTTATAGGTTTCCTTGTGCCAAGGGTATAGAGATTTAGGTTTACTCTTAGGTGCAGGTGCCTCTGGTTCCCTAACCCCTCCAAGACTACCAACCTGACCAAACAAACTCATATTCGCAGCGACCAACATAAGAATCGCCAATGGGTCAAAGACAAACACCAACGCAAGGATAACTGCCCTGACACATTCGTCTAGGAAATTGTTTGCTTGGTCACCATAAATCAACGCAGCGATATATTTGACAGGTCCAATATCGGCCTCTAGGTTACGCACCTTCTGCTGTAGTGGGAATTTCTTGTCAACCAAGATGTCAATAGCACCCTGAGCATCGGCAATTTCTATGTTCAACTCATCACGTTCCGGCTTTTGGTTCTTTCTGGTCGCAATCGCACCACCCTTACCTCTTACACGATCATAACTCAACAGGACTTGGACGGAATCGTCCAACTGTTGTATCACCAACTCAGCATCACGTATCCGTCTGTTCTCTCTTGTGATTGACATATCAATACGTTCAATCTTTGCTATCATCTCATCACTGGGTAGTGTCTGGTCTAGATGGGCTTTCGATAGGAACCCAAAGATGCCCATGCTTGTGATTAGCATCAGCATGACAACAGCCGCAGTTAAATACGTCTTGAGTAGCTTCGGTACCTGTTTCCAGTTTCTATACAACCACGAAGCAGTCACCAACTTACCGACTTCCAACACAGAGCCCATGATGATAATGGGTATCACTGCTGCGGAAAAGATTGCAGCAAGACCGACGATTGAATACCATGCAGCAACGATTGAGATTGCGATGGCTGTAACTAAAGTTAATATGCCTAAATTTCTATCTACACGAAATGACATGTTTCCTCCTAAATTTGTAACACGTTTCTCTTTTCAGCCTTCCAACCAACGGTGTCCAAAATAATCTTCAAGGGCTCCAAGAATGTTTTTGAGAATTGCATATCGTAGTCTATATATTTCCCCAAATCCAACTCTCTTGGTAGAATATCAATAATCGCAAACACATTGTCCTGGAAGATATTTGGTTCCTTCATATAACAAAATTTGAGGCTGTCTCCTTCTTGTATATACGGATATTTCCTTTGTAGTTTGTTTTCCTCGACCAAATTATTATAGATGAGGGCACCCCTAACATGTATGGGGGTGCCTTTCTTGCAAAGGTCCCGTTCACCCTTATATTTATACAAACCGGTAACGCCTCTGGGGAAAGCAATGTCTTCAAATTGAGAACCCATGAATATCGTCTTAAACTCCTTGATGTGCTTTTGTAGGGTTTCCTCATCCTTCCTGAGTATGATACCGACACACTCCCTCAGTGAGTCCCGACACAGTTCAGGGGTTGACGACTTGACAATCTCTAACCCCTTGACCTTCAGTTTTGGTTCGTTTAGTCTTGTACCTTCATCATCATATACATTCAACGCATACCGTTTCTTGGCAGTCCAGAAACCCTTGTCTGCAATTACCTCTCGCTTCATGAACATTTTCTGTTCATATGCGTTCATGGTTACAGCAAGATCCTGATAACATTTATCAATATATGGTTCAATCTTAGTCTTACAGATGTCATCAAGGAAGGCGACAATACTATCCGCATTATCTGCCTCCTCCGTATACATCTTACTAACCAACTGATTAAAATTAATGTATAGTGAATCCGTATCCGATGCAATAACATAATCTACATCTCCTTCTGTAGTTTCTAAAAGTTCATTGATATAGAAGTTTACCTTATCAGCAATATATTGGATGGCGAGTTGACCCGATAAGGTCACTGCTTCCGCAACACGTACATCATAAAACCTGAAATACTCGTTACCAAGAGCACCATACGCAGAGTTCAGCTGAACCTTCTTCGCAGTTTGGAAGGTGTCATACTGAGAAGCCTCAAGTCTCTTTTGGGTCAGTAACTCTCGTAGTTCTTCTGTTGTTAAGGTTGCTAAGTCGTTCATTTGTTCTTGTGTAATGTTTTGAGATAACAAACCAAATTTTCAAGTTCTTCATCCGTCCAACCTTCATCTTTCCAAGACGGCATTATGCGTTTACCATTTCTAATGATTGCTATCAATTCCTCATCGGGGTCATCCAACCCCTTACCCTTCTTGAAGTTTGGTGCGATTCTAAGGTGGTCATGGCACGTATAACACTTTGAATGGTATATTGTATCACTCCACTCTGTATTTTGGCAAGCATTTTCGCTACGTGCTGGTGTCATCGTTATGAGTAAATCAACAAGGGCAACGACGGTCAGGAAACCGAGTAAGAACATTAGTGGTATCAATAGGTATTTCATGTCCGTTTCTTCAACTCCTTCTTAATGGATTCAATGTCTTTGTAGGCTTGGAGCATCTTCTTCTTTGCTCGTGCCCGGTCATTGAACATGGTTTCAATAATTTCTGGTAGAAACCCCTGCTTAGATTTGTCAAAATAGTATCCGTTCGCAGCTAAGGCATACTCTGTATCATTCTTAACCTTACCACCGATTACGTCCTTCACCTTAATGTGCTTATCAATATGTATGTCTTCAATGATGGTTTCTGGGGACAAATTATACTGCATGTGGAGGTGAGGATACAGACTCACCAAGTCGAAACTGACAATCCATTCGTGCATCCCCACCTGTGGGTCCTTCACGTAAGCACCTTCATATGGATGATTCTTGGGGGTTTTCTTCTTCTGTGGAACGACAATTTTTCTGTCTAGAAGGTAGTTGTGGATGATTGTGTCCCACAGCCTGATTTGAGTGAACACATCTGAATAGTTGACCTTTGCGTCATATGCTGCGGTCAATACGAGGTCGATGAACCCCCCTTTCTGGTCAATGCGTTGGACCAGTCGGGTGTCATGGATGTTGTAGTCAATGTATTTCTCGAAATTCTTTTCATATAGATCATACAGGGTTCGATACTCCGAGTAGTCTATCTTCCTCTCGTTTAACTCTACATGGGCAATATAGTTCAGTTTGTATGACTCTCGTTTTTCTTGGGTGAACTTCTTATATATCTCCAACATGTCCAAGACAGCGATGCCTACAATGTCGAACAGTTGTTGGGTTTTGCCCATGATGGTTGTGGTTCTGTCGGTGAACAACCCCCACGGCGAGAACGTTTTAGCGACACGCTTACCTAGGATGTTGGTCGTCCTGTTGATCAAATAGGGAATATCGAAAAACGTGATGTTCCATCCTGTGACCACATCGGGTTTAATCTTGTTCCACAACTTCAGAAATTTTCGTATCAGGTCTTTCTCGTCCTTGCACTTGAGGTACTTGACGTTCTTGTCCTTCGGTGTGTAGTCCCCACAACTGATGGCGTAGAACACGTTGTTATACTCCAGTGTAATCGCAGTTATCGGTGCGAAGGCGTCTGTGGGTGAAGGGAACCCATCGTCACTTTTCACCTCAATGTCAATGTTCGCAACACGTATGAGTGATTTGTCAAAGACGACCTTGCCCGGAAATTCTTCGTTGAGATACGTGTGGGTAAATCTAAAGTTCCCATAGATGTCAAAATTATTAACACCCTGGTATCTCTGTACAAACTGCTTAGCGTCCCGTATCGTCTGAAACTTTTTGGGTTCGACGGGAGCGTTATCTAAGGTTTTGTATTGGGACTCTAGGTCTTTTGTGGGGATATAGAGGGTCGGTGAGTATAGAACTTTCTTGAAAAACTGCTTCCCATTGTCATATCCACGTACCAACACATTATTACCTACGGCATGGGCATTTGTATAGAAGTACATTATGTGATGAGTTCTGGTCCCACCGTAAGTAACCCACTACCAAAGGCTTTGCTGTAATTGTTTTCTAGTTCTGTGACTGGAAAATACACATACATCACTTTATCCCTACCAATCGTTATCACATTTTCTTTGCTCATAGGTGCACCTGGAACCATGGCAAGTTGAGGTTGACCAGTTTTACCTGAAACCATCTGAAACGCAGCTGGTTTCTTTATTCTGTATGTCTGGTCTGTTTCTGTGACATCACCGATAATTTCCTCACCGGTCACCAATCTTACTACTTTAACGGCCATATTCTAAACTCCTGTGTTACGTTCATTTTCTAAGTATAACACAAGTATACTGAAAAGTCAACTCTAATTATTCTCTCTTATAACAGTACCATCTGGCACATTTTTGGGGCAATTACTGAAAAACCTAATATACCTCTTTCGCATATGTTTGATAGGGTCGGGTCTCATCTTTTCCCAAAGGTATTGACCACCTAATATGTATGCTTCTTTTTCTCTATGCCTATCACATTCAAATGAGGCTCTAGTCTCTCTCTGAACGTGGTGAACCAACTCATGTAACAGTTTCTCCCGATCTTGATATTTGTCGGGATTAAACGTGTCACTGAGGTAAATGGTTTTTGTGTGTGCGTCATACAATCCAAAAAATTTATCAACGTGAGTCTCTTTCAATCCAGAATAACCCGGGTGATTTTTTGTTGCTCTCTCATACAATTCCTGTTGAGGTACTAGCACAACGTTTGGGTCGTCTAAATTTTCTGTGATGTAGGGAGTATGTGTGGAAATCCACACAAACAGCAGTGCTATTAATTTTTCCATCGGCAAGCTCTTTCGTTCTATTAAGCCCTATGAAGATGAACAGCCAGAAAAGCAGGGCACTATTTTAACGTTTTAATATTTTCTCCTAATGGGTTGTTTCTATCCCTTCTATTTATACTCTATTTATACACATTACATCAGAATATGCTTATGGAAACGGCATATGATAAGAACATAAGGATAACCAAATTACTTCTCAACCGTTCCTCCGCAGGCGTTATTGGGTTACGGATGTGAGTTATACCTAGTGCGCCTGGAAATACTGTTTTACTCATCTTGATGGTCTCGTAAGTGCAACAATATTATAACCCTTATCAATTCTCAAATACCGCATCTGTGTTTGTTTAGCACTATCTACCCATGAAGTTGATGTTGTATCAAGTTGTGTGTTGAAATTGATATATGTTGTGGGCAAGTCAACGGGGGTTGGTGCTTCTTTTAATCTTTGTGATTTATTCACATCGGGTGTCCACCATGACGTTTTGTTTTGACAAAACTTACTGGGTTGTAATCCAGCTTTCTTTGTGTTGCTATCCTCAAGGAAATGGAATGTGGAACAATCTTTATCTGTTACTGCACTAGCAATATGGTCAGTTGAAGTCTTTTGTGTTGTTATGAGACTTGCAACGTCAACGGTTGTCTTTGTTTGCATAATCAATTCGGCTGTCCATGATGATATTAAACCACCAGCTACCTTAGTTAAAACTCCAGAACAACCAGACAACAGAAACATACCTATAAACGTAAGCATATACAAGCTAACTAGGAACTTTCCTCTATCATTTAATGGTGTCATTGTTTGTACTCCTTTGGAACTTTACCATAACCAACTACTCTGTCCCATTGGCGTTGTGTGTATTTATTAGTAATGTGATTTGCCTCTCTCATTCGTTGTACGAGTCTCACCGACCTACCACCAACTTGGTGATACCATCTGCTATCCTTCATCTCATCTGCTGCTGTTTCCCAATCACGGGATTTGACGGCCGCAATCATGTTCTTGAATTTACCAAATCTTGTTTGGCCAAGATTAAACGCCATGTTAAGTAGGACGTGTTGCACATCCTCTGGATACGTATAAAAATCTGAAAATGTCTTATGACAAGTTACGGTCGCTTCGTCAAGGTCTTTCAGGAAAAGCACATCGCACAATTCTTCTGATATAGTTTCGCCCACATGATAGAGGAAATTGTCCTTCGGTTCTATCAAATGACCTATACCGACGGTGGGATAACCTTCTGAATCTAGATAAACGTCAAGCCTAATGCCCTCATCATCAATTAGTTCAGTTTTCAACTGTTCTAAGTTCATAATATACTCCTTTTGTTAGAGGGTGAGGGGAACCCCGCAGCTGCCTCTCGGCCGCCGAGAGATTGGGGCTCCCCTCTGGACTCGCAGCAAAACCCCTTATTATGGACTGCGAGTCATGTTAGTTAGTCCTTCCCTTTAATGTCAACCTTGGTAGGTTTCTTTGATTCGGGAATAACATTCTCTAAAAACACCTTCAATAGTCCATTGACCATTTCGGCGTGCTTCACCTCAACATGGTCTGCTAAAGTATATGCCCGGGTAAATTCACGGTTTGAGATCCCTTTGTACAGGAACCCAAGACCCTTCTCCTCATCAGTTTCATCAACAGATTCGGACTTACCAGTAATCCGTAACGTATCACCCTCAACATTCACTTCGACTTCACTCTTACTGAAACCAGCAATTGCTAGTTCAATAACATATGTGTCATCTCCAGTTTTCTTTATGTTGTATGGGGGATAGCCCGGGATGTATTTACCAAGTTGGTTGTGGGCTGATTCCAGTTGTTCGACAACTTTGTCGAAGCCTACTGTCCACAATCCCATGTCTTTTGTATTAAAGTTTCCCAAACTCGGCCAATCTCTAAAGTTCATTAGATTATTCATTTTTATTGCCTCCTTATAAAGCAAGGTTAATATTCGTAGGAACCCACGCAGGCATTCCTACAACTGTATTATATTTATAACACACTTTACAGTAAATGGCAAGTAAATTAAACAACTGGTGACCCGTAACCCCAACCGTAAGGGACGGGACCTGAAAATGCGACCACATCACCCTCATCCACAGTGAAACCTAGTCGGGGACCACCGTTTATATGGGGGGTGATGTCTCGTCCGTTGACCAGCACCAGAAAAACTTCACTGGATGGAATGCCACAACGGTTCAGGATGTCACCTATACTGGTCCCTGCTTCCACTTCCATGGATCCATGACCATCATATGAGGATAGACTGTTGAATAGACGTACTTCTATAGTGAGAACGCAGTCACCAGAGTTGTGACCGATATTATACTCCGGTTGAGCCAAAACCATCGGAACCTCTTGTGGTATCATCAAGTTCTTCTTTCAAGTCCCATTCGATTTGGGGCACCATCTGTGGCACCATTTGTGCAATTCGGTCACCCGGATTGACACGGAAACCTTCCATTTTGTTGTGATTTATGAGGATAACCTTGATTTCACCACGATAATCACTATCAATTGTTCCGGGTGTGTTCAGAACTGTAATATGGTGTCTTGCTGCGAGTCCAGAACGGGGTCGGATTTGTAACTCAAACCCTATGGGGAGTGATACGGAAATACCACACGGAATGATTGCCATGTTGTCTTGTAGGTTAAATTTGCCTCTGGGGATGATAATAGGTTTCTCAATCGCAGCATACAGGTCCATGCCGACGGAGTGTTCTGTCTCATACGAGGGCAGTTTCACAAAGTTGGATAGCGCCTTCACACCTACCGTGACAGGTGGCTTTCTCGTTTTATATACAATACCTATTTTCTTTTTCCTATATTATACTTCGCTGAAAGAGTCCATTCCTCTTTCTCACTGAATGGTAGAATTTTTATCTGGTTCAAAGATGCCATTGGTTCGTCTTCTATCCACGGGTTCACTAATTTTACCAAGTCCCATTCGTCTAATAGGTTTGCTATGGAGTTTCTCCTAGCAATATCATTTGATGATATGTTGGTTGGTTTTCCGTCAAGGGCAAATAGTTCTTTGAAATGAACTATCGCATACTCTCCCTGTTTATGTAGAATGTGGCAAGACTGGTATAAGGTTTTCGTTTTCTTGGAAGCAACACCCATTCTTGTTAGGGTTTCTCGCACTTTTAAAAAGTCTTGTTCGTTTTCTAATGTTACTTCCACTCCCACACCTAGTTCATCAAAAACTCCCATTTAGTTGTCTCCTCTTGTGTTCTTATTGTCTGCCACCTTTGTCATTTTTATACGCAATAACTTCCAGTTCCGCATCAGTCAATATACTCAAGGCTTCCAAAGTTTTCTTATTGTTATATCCATAATACTCTTGAACTATCTTAAAGTTTTTCTGAGTGTCCTTTTTAGCCCATTCGGTAAACCTACTTTTAGGTCTAATAGTATTTAGGTAAAAATCATTCTTTAGTTTAGCAGGAATATCATAGTATTGGTTCATTTGGTTAGCAAACCAGATGGTGTCATGGAAATAGGAGAACGTTCTATGGATAAGAAAAGAGTGTGATTCAAATCCTTTTTCCATCAGGTCGGGGTCATCCGAATCACGGATGATGTCCTGACCTCTGTTAATTGCTTTCACATAATCAAACGGATTCATCTAATTCATCTAACCTTTGCCTGTTTTTTTCTTTTTCTTCTTTGATTTTCACATCCAGGAGGGTGCACCTCCTTATCGTGTGGGCAAGTTGGCTAATATAACAGGGCTGAGGTGTGGGGTATACCTCAAGTTCAACAGAGCCCGGAGTTTTTGGCACAACATGTGTTAATATTTTTCTTGGCCTTTCACCGTAGCCTGCCTTTGTATATATACCTGCGGGTGTGTTAGCCATAAAAGCACAAGGTGGGCGTTTATCCCTAACATCCTGCTTTCCATCTAAAGTGTCAATAATATGAGCTTTCATGGTATTGGTATACGCATATGTAGAAGGCATTTGTATCATAAACTCGTCTAAACGTTGCATTGCTATCTTTTTTGCTTCATCATCACCTATCACAAATTGCTCGACAGTATTTCCATTTGGATTCCAACCTTGATCTCTACAAAATGCTAGCGTCGCATTTTCTGCCTTTGTTAATCGATTCTTAGGAACTGGTCTGAAATATTGGAACACAATACTACCAATAGTACCTCTATAGTCCTTTTCTCGTGCTGCCTTATTTGTGCATTTTCCTACATTGATAATCCACCAGTCCCATTTGGGACATTTCACAAAAAAAGCATAGATACCACTCGCATCCGACGCCGGCAACTTGGATCTATCAACGGGCTCATCTAATATGGCCCTAATGGCGTTATTGTGATTTTCATAGAGGTATAAACCTCTGGTTCCAAACCGTTTAATTATGCCACCAGAGATCAATTCATTCAAGCTTTCATAATAGCTGTGAGAAGCGTATCCATAACGCTTCATGCGACGAGCCACTATTTTCTGAGATACAGGGTTATTATAATCTGATACTACCGCTTCTACAATTTTGGTTTTCATACTCTGTTTTTTCACATAATCAAACGGATTCATCTTTATATTATCTCATATTTAAGGTTATAAGTCAAGAAAAATTGGGGCAGGATTCTTTTTTTATATCACTATATGCTTTAACTAATACTGACTTTCCACCGACATTTGGAGCTCCCATATTAGAAATATATTTTGTCCAATCAATTTGTTCTAATAGTTCTCTAACATATGGTTTTTTAGCCACAAACAAAAAATGTGTAGTTGTGTTTACTGGTACATCTTCCATTTCGCATACTTGGATTTTGCCCCAATACTTTAAAGCAAACTCCCAATATTCTTTCTTCTCTAGTTGTTCTCTTACAATAGATGTTCGAGCAACATTATCACAAGTCAAAAACATATCGAAATCTGGATGTGATGTTGGTGGAGCTTTTTGTATTCTCAAATTTTTACCTAAAGGAGTTTTAGACCAAACTTGCATACAACAATTAACATCATATGCTTTGCCGTCAGCTACAAAACTGTCCTTAGGTAATAACTCACTAAAGTATAAACCAAACTGGGGATCAAGACCTTTATGTACTTTCCATGAAGTGTGCCATTTTGCCGGAACAATAAAAGCAATCAAATCGCTAAACTTTCCAGCATGATTGAAAAACTTTTTTGCCAGAGGGTTCATGTAACCAGAACCGAATGGTGGATTTCCTACACACGCAACTCTAACATTATTGAACAAAGGACTCCAATTTATATCATATTCAAAAAAGTCTTGTTTAGTAATGTGGTGTAAGTATGCTGAACCGTCATTCTCGGGTTCTATGTCTAACCCTAAAGCTGTATCTGGTAAAAACTGAAGAATATTACCACAACCAGCTGACGGCTCTATTACCATATCGAACTCATCTAACGGCGCCAGTTTATTGATAACATCAACAAACTTTTTGGCTATCTCTGGTTTTGTGTAGAACTTATCGTACTCCATTAGTTGTTACCTTTCTGTCCACACAACGGAGGAATAGTTCCTGTGCAGTCTATATAAATCTCCATCAATCTCGCTTCATATGCGGGAGCAACTTGTGCTCTGGCTCGTAAGACTTTACCACCAACCTTTTCTGTCTTTGCATAGACTTCACCAATCTGGTAGCCATAAATCTCAACTTCACAATCCTTATCAAGTGCCAGATAATTACATTCGGTCAGGACAAAGTTTGTGGTAGAACAACTACCCTTAGTCATTGCTTTTTTGGTTCCACAATTATAAGATTGAAATCGACCAGATAAACCATCACTAGTCATTCCCAATTTTACAATCCAATCATCATAGACTATAACATATACCCATTCACCTTTCATAGACCATAGTTTTTCCTTACCGGCAATAGGTTTGTAATCTACAACTTTTCCAAGCCAGTTTGAACCCTTAATAAAAGTTCTTCTGCTGTTAGGGAAATTCTCCTTTATGTTCAAAACACAATCAGCTATTTTGGTGAATTTGAGTCCACACTTTTTGGAGAAATTCTTAACTGTCATTTGGTCCGACATATCAAACACAAAGTCTCCATTCTTAATAAATTTATCAACGTCCTCATAAAACTTCTTTAAGTTGTTGCCGCCTGCTTTAGGATAGTTCATACTATATATTATCTCATATTTAAGGTTATTAGTCAAGAAAAAATTGGGGCAGGATAGATGTGTCATTGGCGGTGACAGAGCTTTCTATAAGTGCCTCTCCAAGCATCAGGTGGAGGCTCCCGGTTAC
>Ga0098039_1000425_pt1 | contig 18273 bp, 5 predicted proteins | sample 6_EtaG_FD_75047 | JGI IMG/M metagenome (GOLD analysis project Ga0098039, IMG submission 75047) | Marine viral communities from the Subarctic Pacific Ocean - 6_ETSP_OMZ_AT15160 metaG | ecosystem: Environmental > Aquatic > Marine > Oceanic | place: Pacific Ocean | collected 2015-01-08 | reverse complement strand
TTTTTTATCTTTTAAATCATCAAGATCCCAATCAAAGGAGTCTGTACTAACATAAAACCACGTAATTCGCAAATTTTCTAATTGTTTTGCGAGTGTGGTTATATCTGTGTTTTCCTCTGCTCTGATATAAATTTCAATATCTACATCTATTATCGCGGTACTGCCGACGGCGAGCGTCGTGATAGTAGTGGTACCAGACTCAACCCAGACCGATGGTTCTTCGGAGTAGGCGTCATAGACCCAGGCGCCTTCTACCTCAGTCTCTTCTGTGGTAATTTCCGACGTCTCATTAATATAAATTTTATCAATATAAGGCGCCGGCAAAAGCTTGCCAAAATTGTTATTTGTATCGCCAGTAAGAATTAACTTCGACATATCTCAGGCTCCGTCACGCTTCCATAAATATCGTAGAAAGTGGCAGTCGTGTCCGACTCTTCGCAATCAAAATCAAAGCTTATGTAATATGATCCCTTATCAAATTCTTCCATACCTTGACATGCTACAGCTTGGTCGACAGAACTATCCCTCAATATATCAAAATGATATTCTACGCTAGCTGTTGTAAGGCTCTGTTCGGGGTTGTCCAAAGGGGTTTCCATCAACATGAACCCATTTTCTATTTGTGGGGTTTGCTTCTCAAAATATCTTCTATGCAAAATTGGACTATAAATTCCGCCGCGGGAGCCGCTTTCAACTTCAAATACCTCAATGTCATAATTTTCTACTAATAATTTTGTGTTGGTCTCTTCGAAATATAGAATAGGGTCTTTCGATTCAAGTTGTATAATTTTACCATCGGCAAATACATTGCTTGTGTCAAGTATACTTCTAACAGATGATGGGTCTATCTCTACTTCGTCATCTGTAACGCTTAAAGCATAACTAGCAGTAATATTAATTTGTGGAATTGAAGAGTTTAAAATAATCCCATCGCGGGGAAGCCCGACATGAGGGGGCGATAGTGATTCTCCTTGGCGATATATAGAAGATGAAATTTCTCCTTGCATCATCAAGACTTTCCAGGCTGGAACGGCTCGTGAATTTTCTGCATCCAGCATTGCATCTCCTATCATAGACTCAAATTTGAAAACATCTGCATCTGGTTTTATTTGCATTGCAGTTTTATCGGCTGCATGGTACTTGGTCTCGTCGTCACCCAGGTAGTCAAGATAATCAAGACTAGAAAGACTATCCTCTGTATCTCGGAACAATATTTGACTTTCAAGATATACAGTTTCTTCTTTAATGCGCCTGTTCACATCGTTTTGATTTTCAATTTTGTTCAGCGGGTCGTACACCGACGAAGCAGTATGAGCATATCGTGCATCATAAAGTATATTATCATCATAAAATGCGTAATAAACCGGCTTAAACGTCCCAACAGAAAGCAAATGCCTTCCGTAAGAAGTTAACTTTAAATCATATACTTGTTCTTTTCTATCAAGAAATACAGCCATTTAAATTCTCTCTCTCATTATAAATACTCTCATTCTTTACTTTCTAATTCATGTATGTGCCCGTCAGCCTCTTGAACCATACCATCTATTATCTCATGATAATGCTCATCATTGTATGAAGTTCTTCCGGCGCCGCGGCTATTAGTAGAATAAGTGTGTGCATGTCCATCGTCTGTGGATGTTGTGCCTGTATCTCCCTTATACAGTACCTGCACATCCATCTTACCCATCGCTACAATAGAAAAGTGGTCATATGGCCAGTTGAACTCAATTGGATATCCTGTTTCAGCTGACTTGTACAAATCGTCTCCCTCTGCATCTTCTCCATAAACGAGATTGTCATAGTATTGAGTCTGGCCGCGCCACTTAACTTTGAACACCATCCAACGAAGATTTTCATTTCGCAATACTTTTGCGGTAAGGAGTTCCCCGTCTTCTTTATCCAATGAGTGTGCTATGCATTTACTTTCTTTCCGGAACTTTTGATATTTTCTCGGAGCTAAGCCCTGCCAAATATATGCAAGATCGTCCGCATCGAGACTCTCCTCAAACTCAAAAGGATACATCACAAATGGCTTAATATTTGAATTTCTTACAAAATCAAACCGCGGTGGAAATATATATTTTTTCATGCTTACGATAAGATCGTAGATGGACTTACCCGTCTCTGGTGTTTCACCGGCGTCAACGGCCGCCATCGCCGCCTTGAAGTTGCTTTCTGGAATCTCGATAAGCTTTTTGCGCTGCATCGCGGCTGAACCACTAGCGAAAGAGCCACTTATATCAGCTCCCTCAACTATGTAAGGCACTGCAACAACTGCTTCTCTAAGCACTTGACTGTCAGCCAACTCCCCCAATCTCTTTGTAGAAGTACTTCGCTCAAAACCTAACAGCTTGGCTAGTGATTTCATTTCTTTGTATGTCTCTAAGCCATAAAGTTTAGCATTATTGCGGTTATACATTGTGTCATTATTAATAACATTATAATGATTTCGCAGCCAATCTCTAGGAATAGCCCCAACTGACATAAAACATCCAATATCTGGCGCATGAGGTTGAATTCCAAATTGATTCCAAATACCTCGTGTTACCGAAGCGTCCCCATAAACCGGTAACGTTAAGTTTCCGGCGCCCACCTTAATTGGATGAGGGCCGTCAGGGCTGGCTGCAAAGTTTAACATTGGCGTTTCATGCAGGGGCTGGACGACCCAACGGGCGCCTTGAATATCAGTCGTGCTCTCAATAAGGTTTCCATCGGCATCTTTTATCAATTTAGGCACGTTTTCGTGTCCAAACAAATTAATACTTGCGCTCATTTGCATAACATTGAAGTTAATATTTTTTCCTCCAAGTATAGGTCCTGGGTCATTAGCCCCCGAAGCGGCGTATGGTATCAATGATGTGTAATCCCATGTGCTAGTGGTTATTGCGGGTCCGGGATCAAACCTATAATAAGAAGTGCTCACAGCACTGCGTATGCTTTTCAAGTCGTATGTCGTGCCAACTTCTGGTTCAAAAACCACGTCACACCAAGCTTCACCATCATAATAACCAGGCGTGTGACACGAGACGCCCGTGAAACAGTCTACAACACCGTGCTTCACGCCGTTCATCGCTATTTCGTGACCATCGGTAGCAGAACTCTCTCTGGGTCTTCCAACATATGACGGCCCGAACGAAGTAGGTCGGCTACACATTTCAAAAGACGGCTTAAACCCTGGATTACGCCGTGGCCATTGTGGCACTGGAAACTCAGCATTCAACTTCCTATTGCTGCCAGCAGAGCCGCTATAGGCCATGGCGCCACCCTTGCCCCAATCGGCGCCGGTACCAAGAGAGCCTGACTCAAAATTATAATTTTTATTACCATAAAAAGAACGATGTAGTTTGAATCTCATTCCAAAAATATCGCCTTTTTTAAATGTTAAGTCTTTAGAAATAATTGACGATTTAAGTGTTGAGTACTCTGCGTTCTTTAAAAAGAATTTGGGTGTTTCACCAAGAAAGTTTGATACCATTTTTGAATATATATTATCTTTGTAGTCTACGCTGCAAGAAACATCCAAGCTACAAGACGGATGCGCATACTCATCGAGCAATTGAACGCCATGGAGATAATTTGCTGGTTCAATTACAGCTTCAAAGGGCAACCTTACATCAAAAAATTCACCACCAGGGTAGCCATCTACATCTGGCGCTGCAGTGTCGCGGCCGACAGCATCCCACGCAAAATTGTCCGGAAGGGCGATGCCAGAGCCCGTCCACGTAGTTGCTACAGCCGTTGCTTCGTTGGTCCTTAACGGATAATCAACCGCCAAGCCACTTTTTATCATGTTGCCTAAAATGCCCGGAGACACTATAGCGCTAAAAAACGGTCGGGTGAGGGCGCCCGAATTGTGAATATCTGTCGAACCGATGACCGCATTTCCAGCTTTCCCAGCAAAAGCATAAGACGAGGATAGCTGATCAGCTATCTGAACATATCTTAATGAAGGATAAAATCCCCTATAGGGGTTAAACCTCATAGCGCCGTACATTATCAACTTTATTTCTTTTGGATCGAGTCCGGTATCTTTGGACATTTTAACTCCAAACCCCTCCATAAATTCAGAATTTGAATAATCTTTAAGAAAATCTGGCAGCGTGCTATCAAGATAAGGACTTGTGCCTGTTATTTCTAAAAAGCTTCCAGTTCCGCTATAGCTCGGACCATAATTGACAAGATTTGCAACATCTGTTTCTATTCTATATTCTGGAAGTACGGCGAACTCTTTAAAAACCAGGCGAAGGTCGCGACGAAAATCGTCATATTTGTCATACCAAGGATCTGATGGGTGACTCTCAAATAAGGCGGTACCGCTGACATTCCTCAATATTCCTGCTTGAGTATTGGCTTCCCACAGTGACTCGCCGCTATACGCATCAACTTGAGATTGAGAAAAATCTGAATAATTCGGAGCGAGCTGCTGCCATTGAGATTGATTTATCATTGAATCATTAATATTCCATGGATTAACAGACCTGTTTGTTGTAAGCATCTGTTTACGCCACAAGAGGGGAGCACTACCCACCAATGCTTCATATTTGTTAGAGGCGCTCGTGTAATAGGTGCTGAAGGTGTTTTGCAAAATACCAGCAGAGTTGGTGAGCCTGAGGCCATTGTCTGGAAGAGTTGGGCTGCCTATGGGCAACGTATCAAATGTTCTTGAAGAAAAATCGTCCGGGGCATCGGTGGGCAGCATGCTTTGTGAAACAGTCTTTGTAAAATACTCCTTTGTCTCGGCTCTATCGTCTCGTCCGACTCTCCAATACTGATTATCATAACCAATCTTGGTGGTGGTTGTTTTATAAAATTCGTTATGATAACGCGGATAAACGCCTTGTGTACGAAGAACCCAATTTAACATATTTTCAGGCTTTTTGGCGGCCTTTAAGATTCGATCATATGGTGTTGTAATGGAAGGCAGCTCGTTGTTAAGTAATGCATTATCAAGAGCGGTGTTGCTAGTGAGAATTTTATATAGGTTATCAGATGCTATAGCAGTAAAGTTGCCGCCTTCTGTAGAAACGTTCAATGATACGGGGCGCCCTTTCATAGACACCGGAACAAATCTATATATTGAAATCTTATCTGGAGTTGCCGTCAATGAAAGATTGGTGCCGGAGACCTCCTCTCTGTGAACAGGATTGTGTCCTTGGCGCGTTGCTGTCCAATTCCACCCATAAGTATTCTTTCTTCACGTCATTAAAAGATTGAAATAGTTAGCAGCAGATGCGGTAATTAAAGTAGAGTCTGCAGCAGGAAGAGCGTCGATAAATGTAGAATTAAAATAATTTGTTGCGGCCGATTCAGAAGGGTGCCCTACTGTATTGAGAGAAGCCGTAACCGGATCTATCGTAAATATATTTAACCTTGTTGTCGGCTGATATATTCCTGTAGTTGTTTCTATGGTCGACCCGCTAACAAGAGCGCCGCTCAAAAACGAAATATACCCGGCCGATGTTGAAACATAACTCAATAAGTCGTCTGGCGCGCCAAAACGCGTGGGCTGATACTGATTGTATAGCATATTATTAGCACTGATCAGAGAAGCGCTTATCCAAGCATATTGTCTAAAAGCTCTGGGAATGGGGTGCTGTACGTAAAAATTGTCATATTGCGAAGCACTAGCATAACCTGATGAAGATGAATCAATAAGTGTAATGTTATTGCGATTGACTTTTTGGAAGCTAGGTAATTGGTCGTAAGTTGCACCGGGGACGGCGGTTTCAAAACGAGAGTCGCGACCAAACCTTGCGCTGCGGCGCGCCAAAAGAATGCGCAATCCATAATCTTTTCCGAGTTGATCGTAGGCACGGATACCGGGAACACCAGAGCCTGTGGCTTGAGAAATCGAACTAGAGGCCTGGAAGGGCTTTATGACGCTAAGATTCCTATATGTATGCGCGTTGTAGGGCGAGTACTCGCCGCCGCGGATATCTAGAAAACCTCTCGCCATTGTTTCTGGACCACCGGGCGTACCAAAACGACTGACAATTACAGATTTATTATCAGATCCTGTGAACTGCGTTGGGGCGTACGTAAGCCCAAAGTCGAAATGTGATTCGTCATCGCGATGTATAGTCGAGAAAAAGCTGACAACATTTGTAGAAGCAGAATTGACATTATCCGCCAAATCTGTAACAGGTGTTGGCATCACTGGCTGCTGATCAATAAATCTTCTAGGATTTAAAAAGGAGCCCACGGTGCTTACAACTTCAAGATTAAGACGATAATTCCCCAGTTGAGAAGATGTAGCCTGGTGTATGTTTCTGATATTGACCGGCCTCTTGGCGATAAAATCGCGATAATAGGGCGCTTTCATGGAAGCTGTCACCGGATATGGTAATACACCCCCATCGGCTTCGGGATATGGATAATCCGGGCCAACCATACCAATGGCACCAGATTCGTTGGGGCACTTACCCAGCAATATTTTCCACGCTTCCGGGCGTGTATAAATTGTATCTAACGTAGAGCCTGTATTAAATGGCACATGTCGTGATTGATGACCACCAACAGCCCAATTAGTAAATGGACCCTGCATGGGAATTTCCATGTCGTCACCATATGCGTCATTATGTAAGTTGGTTATCTCTAAGCTTGACGATACTCTATCTACTACTGCCTTATTGTAGCCGGTCGTAACCGAAGAACTCATGATATTAAACGGGAATGCAAAAGTGGATTTAACGTTGGAATATCCGCCTCCATTTTCCCAATTGCGGCCGTGTTGAACTTTACCAAATCTTTTAAGTTTTCTATTTGGCGGCCAATTGGCCACATTATCAATAATCTCGTCTATGCGCACCATATCGTTATCTGTATCAAAATATAAAGTATTTAAAGGAACAAAAATGCCGCCATCACCTCTATTGACAGGGCCCGCGGGATATAGTGCGTTATAAGTAAAATGTATATTCTTGTTCCCTTTCCCTTTAAAATTTACGCCACCATGAATAGTAGTCATTTCCGCAGCGATCTTGAAAAGTTCATCTTGCCTGGTATCATCTTGTGGTCTTGTATACGTATTTCCTTTCGTATCTCTATATCGCGGTAGTTTCTGAGGTTTCTTGGGCCTGGAGGACATTATAGTACGAATAGTCTTTCTATCCGAATCAATATTAGAATTATCAGAAGCGATTTCACTGCCCGGCACTGTAGAGCCAATGGTGCCTCCCGGGAGCGCTCTGAATTTCCAAAACCGCTCATTTTTGTTAGTTGGTCGTGGCGATTCTGGCGCCGGAGAAAGTCGATATGCCCCCCACGTACCATAAGATGTAGCAGACCCTTCTGGGTCGACGTCTCTTCTTTCTAGCGTGGGATACTTTGTTCGATATTTGTTGCGCTCTAATACGTGGCTTTCAATTGTGTTATACGTGTCTTCATTAAAGTCCGCAGACGCCGGCAATAGTTGTCCTATTACTATAGCAATTGCATCATCAAACCATTTATAATAGTCAATAAATTTTTCTACATGTTTAACTTCTGTTACTCTCCGAAAGAAAATCTCTCGTAACTTTTCAAGCCTCTTATATCTGCCGCGATATCTATTTATCGGCTCTCCGATAACATTGTGAAAATCAACAACGCCAGCAAAGAAATCAAGCATTTCTTCAGATATAGCGTTATGCATGCTCTTTTCCAAAGTGTATCTATAACTTGGCGGCGTCTCAAAGGAACCAAAATTTATATCGTCAGTTGACGGAATTCTAATCATGTCAGATGAAACCGCATATTCAGGATTTATAAACTGAAATGCGTTAATCGATTGACTTACTACAGCGCCTTGAGACGAAACTGGGAAGAACGAACCAGTACCAGTATGCTGTTTCCCCGTTATTCCGCCGATCCAACTATAATTGTCTCTTAACAATATCGATCCGGAGCTGTGGTCGGTAACAGGGAAACCGCCGAGAATACCAGAACTAGTAACATTGTTAAATCTCCAATCCAACGCTAACATATTTGAATTAAGGATGCTGCCGCTGGATCCACCGAGGGCGTCACCGATGAGGCGTTGGCCGTGTACGTCGCCCAAATTTGGATCAAGAGGAGAAATACTACGCCAAGAACCAGAAATTCCAGCGTTATCTAAATCATAAGCATGATGATGTAAGCTCGTATCATCTAAATATTTTGCCCAATATTTTACGCCGTTGAACAGCACGTCAGACGAAGCCACAATAGCACCAGTAATATTAGTCCGCCGGGCGCCAACATACATTCTCTTTGAAGAGGTTAAGAAGCTTGTGCCCTTGTCTTGCGGAATAGTAGCAGTTAAAGTAAAGCTATTTTGAATTGTGCCCAGCACCGAATTCAAACCTTGAAAAACCAACTGATATTTAAATTCATTATTTGCGGCGCCGCTAACCATATCGGTGACACCAAAATTAGTGGGCTTCAATCTTACTGAAATATTCCAACGAGTATCATCGTATACATCATAAAAATAGCTGCTAGTAAGTATTGGAAACGGTGCCAGGTCTGTGGTTGAATCCCCATCGGCCCCGTCGCCGTCCGTCAGTGAAGAAGTTAACTTAAAATATACATTTTTGGACTCTGGCTCGTCTCTAACCGCATAGACCTGAAAACTAACGTTATCATTTGCGTACCACGTTGTATCATTAAGCGGACGTGTACCAGTATCGTCTGTTGAAGCGGAATGCATCCCGAACAATGAAACTTCTGTAAAATCTCGTATAAACCTTGTATCTGCGTGTGAATAATGCGGAAATATAATATCCGCTTCAGCCGTAAAGCCGTAAGGCACTTCATAGCCGCGAACGCCGGCGACGTCATCTTTTAATCCGACGCCGGTACTTCCGGATATCCAACCGCGACTTTCAGCATTCCCGGGATCTTGTGCTTGATATACAACCGCATTTACATTGACGCTTTCATTAAAATTAAGTACCTTCTTGTTAATCAGCGTTTGTCTAAGGTTGTCTTTAAGTTCATATGTCTCATTATTTGAATAAACATTTAATCTAAGCAGCTTATCATCAACGCCAAAACAACGAAACACGTTTCTAATAGCTTTTTCTGTGCCCTTGCTCTTATAAATGTTCGCTAGGTTGTTGTAAATATTCTGATAAATAAGGTTTTTTGTCTCGTTCAAATCCCCCTCAAACAACATTGTGGGGTTTCTATTCATGAATTTCTCTAAAACAGTCGAGTCAACGAACACTTCTGGCATGTACAAACCAAGAGACTGTGGTAGATGTTGAGCGAACGGGTAGGGAGTGTTGGACGCGCTTGTATAATTTAAATATCTAAGCGACGGAAGTGATTTAATTTGAAGCCTTAGTTTGTCAAAATAAGCACCCACAACATGAGACACCATTTCAATATTGTTATCATAAGTTGGAACTAATTCTTTACCATCTGAATATTCTTGTTCTTCGACAACCCAACTCGGAATCAAGCTTTTAAAAGCGGCGTTGTTGCTGAAGTCGTGGTTGGCGCCCTTGCTTAATAAATCTTCTTTAAGGTTCGCAACATCTGAATGTGTACTTCTTATAATAGGATCTTTATATTCCGCTGCAGACGCTGAAGCTTCAATAATCGCAGAACCGGTTGCTCTTCCGTTCGTGCCAGATAAAGCAGACGACACAGTGTGCCATTTTGTTGAGTCATAGCCAACCCAGTTACCATTGGACAACCTGCCACTATAGTCCAAAACGCTGTTATCCAGGCTCGCAGTGCCCGTTATACCCTCGTTAAACTTGTAATACAGCCCAAGGGTCGTATTGGAAATATCTGTGTTTGTACCACCCCTTACGTGCGTAAACCAGTTTTTGCCAATCTCATCAGATGTGCGGGCAGCTTTCCAAAAACGAAATTCGTCCATAGAAGCACTTAATTTACCCCATCCTGCTCCGGCCGCCTCGTTTGGGGTTTCCGTGATAAGGGAACCAATTCTGCCACGCATTCCCGCGGTCGAATTCTGAGTAGCTAGCGGCCCTAATGTAAAAGTGTCCGTTACTCTATCATCTAAAGTACCAGTTATATAAAGCTTTGCAACAAAACTGCTACCAGAATTTTGAAGCGTAACGGCGTAATGCTTCCAAGTATCAGTAGCCACATCTTCCGTGGTACCACCGGTGCTAGAACCAAGCGTTTTCATGGCGTCACCTAGCCAGCCGTAAGCGCCGCTTACAACATGAAGAAAAAATCCATCGGCATTACCAAAGTCTTTGATACCTAATATAACGCGAGCATAATCATGAGAACCAGTGTTAGTTTGGCCATTCCAAATATCAAAAATAGTTTCTTTCTTTGTGAGATCTTCATCAAAAGCGGTTTTCTTAAGCCAAAACTCAATTGTAACGCCTTTATCAAAATTACATTCTAAATTCGATTCTCGTGAACCAGTTCCATGATATGACGCCGCGGCGCCAAATGCGCCGGCTCCAGAAAGATATGAACCACTTTCAAGGCCTGCAGTTGTGTAAATGGTTTCATCATAAATATTAGAATACGCTCTTCTTGAAGTGTTGTCGTCTGAAAATAAGGCTGCTACTGTGCTGCCTGAGACGGTAATACCTTGAGATGCGCTATACTCGCCCGCAACTCCAATAGTGTGCGGGCCACCATAAAATTCAATATATTCCGAAGTGGATGATTCTCCCCACCCTTGAGTAAGGCCGCTTACCTTGGTGCCCCACCCAGCAGCGCTAAACCGCACATAACCATTTGTACGAGGGTATAGGTTATCAAATACGTACTCTTCGATATCTAATGACTTATTATGATACTCGGTGATTTCGTATTCAGAACCGTCATATGGATAATAATCAACAATTCTGCTTATTGCGGAGTTGTAATAAAGGCGCGCTGACCCATATTTCGCAAAGTTTGCAGGATCTGAATAATCTACTTGCGGAATGAATCTTTGTTGCTTTTCGTAAATCTCGGCAACGTTTTTCGCAGATTCTGTATCTCTATATGCGTCTCTTTCGTTGGTGTCTGAAAGATAGTTCCGCCATGAATCGGTAGATCCAAAAAGCTTCTTAATACTCATAGTCTTCTACTCTGAACCTAAACCGGTCGGGCTGCTCAACCCAAGTACTAAGCGCGCTATCGTAAAAAGAGAATTTAAGACCGTATGCATAGCCCGGCTCCAACAAATTCATATCAAGGTCAAAATAATTTCCAGAAACATCATAAGAGAGTACCGTGTGTTTATCGCTACCAGTTCCATAAGGAATCGCGCCATAAGCATCCATTATCCTATAAACACTATAAGATGCGCTAATAATACTAGTTGTTGGTGCGGTAGAATTGGCTACAGTGTATACTGTCGGATTCCAGAATTTCTCTCTAACATACAAATTAAACCTTGCAGTTTCATTCGCACGATATTTACCTCGGAGGTTTGTAACGCTCATATAGTGTGTCGGACGTTCGGCTCTGTTCTCGGCTCTAAGTACTGTGGGCTTAATAGCTCCAGTAAAATATTGAGTTATGGCGTCGTTGGCGCTAGTGGTCGCGTCACTGCCGGTAAACCACACATCATACATTGTCTTTAATAGTTCTGAACCAGTAAACGCGAAAGAAGCACTATAAATTCCTGTTGAAACAATACCGCCCGTTACTACCAACAAGTTTACACTCCTAACGTGTCCGGGGTTGTCAACAGACAATATTTGTACACTTCCGGTGTTGGCTGATGTTGTTCCGGATACAGGGTAGTTGGATGGCGCCACATCATCGCCGTCGCCGCCGCCTTGATTACTATAGAATCCCCCAACAGAACCAGAATAAATGCTTACGTATACGCGCTTATCGTCGCCCAAGGCAGGAATATCAGCAAGCTGACCACGAACATAGTTATAAAAATAAATCGTATTTAAGTTATATTCGTTGGTTGCCAATGAACTGCTGTAAAAGAAATTTCCACGATCATCTTTTAATGCGTCGTTCCATCGCGCTTCGATTGCTGGTCGTTTGAAGAAAAACTCTGTTCCTCTACCAAAAAATCTCTTGGTAAAATATGACGTACTTGAGCCGCTAGGGTTATAAATAACACTCTGAGTTGTGTCTTCTTCTCCCAAATCTAGTTGGCCGGGCTTGCGACTAACTGTGCCGTTTAGTGTTCCGGAATGATCTGCCTCATAACTAGCAGACAAGTGGACCCCAAAGCCATGGTTAGAGTATGTTCCAGCTATCCACTGTTCTATAACAGGAGTCACATCCACCTCAAGATCTTCTATGCCCGTTGAAAGAGATTTATTAAAAATAAATATTTCTTGGTTAGAGTCGACATTATTCCCAACACCATTAGGCTCGGCGCCCGTAATATAAGAACCTCCAGCTAGCACAGTGTCATTGACGTCAGTCCAATAAGCAGTATTCGATGCGCTCATCCAATTGGAGCCTTCATTGCCCAACGTTAAGTCTTGATAGTCCTCTAAGTCCAGCCCAACTCCCTCTTGCCATGATTGGGAAACAGTGAATATAGATATTGTATAATCTCTCGGAACTGTCTTGGAGTGTTCTGCGTTGTGCATTCGCAAGTAGAAACTAACGCTTCCGCTAGCTGGGACGACGCCATTGGTTCTATCTGTGGAAATGTCCGTGACAGGGAACTTAATAAGTATTCTGGAAAGCTCTTGTGAGCTTGTTGTTACGCGGCCGTATATTGAAAAGGTCTCCAATACATCTGACGCTCCAGCGTTCGCGCCGGTGCCGCGGGTGCGTAAGTCCAGCTCATAAGCATTAACTATGGTGTTATCAATTGATGCTGTGTATCTTTTAATCGCCATTACACAACTTTTCCTGTAATATCTGAAATCGGATACTTAATTTCTACAATCGCATTCGCTGGCACTATCAAATAGCTCCCATCTTGAGATAAATTGCTGTTAATATCTATATTCGCGCTAGCATAGTTTCCTTCGGTTTTAGATACCAAGGTCACTGTCAAAACATCCAATAAGCCTTCTACATTTTTTAATTCAGAATAAACATCGCTAATATAAAATGGCTCGCCAATATAAAGGGCGCCGGTGTATTTGGCCGCCAGGGCGTCAGTGGCGTTCTTTAATAAAATAAATTTGTCCGTACCTGTCGCTGCCTTTATGGTAAAGCTTATCCCTAGATTGAGGATATAAGGATCAAGGATGTCGACGGTATCATTAATCATTCTATACTGGTTTAACCACGTTTTTAAATTATTTTTAATTGTGCTGTTGGTCGCGATTAATTTGCCTTCACTGTCCTCCGAAACAACATATAGATTTAAATTTCTTTTTTGTGAATCTGGATCTTTCTGCACAGAACATCTTTTTATAGACCCGTACTTGGAAGGCATTCTATATGTAATACTTTCGTAATCGGCCTGCGTCACTGCTCGGTTTTGAGTTGGAAAAGTATCGTAAATTCGTCTTTTAATCTCGGTTTGGCTTTCTACCGACGTAGCACCAATAATAGGCTCTTCGTTGGTTACTTCCAAGGAATTAATAACGGTTTGTACGGTCGAGGTTGTTAGAGAGTCAATATCAGTAAATTGCGTTTCTGCTAGCGTGACGGCATTTACTCCTCCAACAGCCACGTTGGGGCTGCCTGGGCTGCTGACTCTGTATGTAACTGTTAGGGTTGTGTTTGAGGGTACGATGCCAAAGCTTTGATTTTTTGTTATCTTCGTAGGATCAAATGTCAAGTCTGTTACGTAGGTTTTTCCAAAGGTGTTTATTGCCACTGATTGCGGATCGGCCACCACGTCTGATTCGCCAGACTTTCCACTGCCAAATTGCAAATACGTATTAACCGAATCGGTTTCCAAAACAAATTTTCTAGATACCAAGTAAGGCTTTAAAATAGATGGAATATTATCATTTTTATAATTTGTATTGGCAACCTCTTTCAATACCATGTCTTGTGCGAGATAATCAACTTCAAAATATTCATTCCCCTCGGAATCAATAACGGAGGTTATTTCCGCTATATTATTGCTTGCGAGCTTGACTTTCAAAAATTTCTCATACGCGTCAATTCTTACTTTCTCTTCTGAGAAAAACCCCGAAACTACAGTGCCGTATGCTTTAATCGCATAATATGTGGGGGCGCCTGTAGTGCTGTCAACAGTAGCAACTACAACAGGATTTTGAGAATCTGAAAAATCTATATTTTCTGTTAAAATAAAACCCGTCCCACCGGTGGAAGAAAACCGGGTACCAGCGCTGACGATTGGGATATAATTTGTGTCAGGGCCCAACGCCGTGCTAGAAGCCGGCACTAATATAAAAAGAGCAACGGTGCCATAAGTAGAGGCTGCCGGCTGAAGTTTATATCCAAGAATCCTGCCATGTCGTACAATATTATTATACTGGTACGCTGTGTCTAAAAAGGATTCATTAACGTTGTAATCCAGATAAAAGGAAAGCTGATCACCCACATATGCTACCGCGTCTATCATCATCGCGCCAAAAGATGCTTCGCTCCAGTCTCTAAAAGAATCTGGGTATAATCTCTCGGCCAATTCCAATAAATCTTGGCGAATAGTATTGAATTCGCGATGGGTGTAATCGATTGGTACTATTTTTTTCTGTTCGTCTGCCATTAAAAAACCCTCATTTTTAAGTAGTTAATTCCAATAAATCTGCTATTCCTAGATTTGGGATGGAATACTCTATTGTAATACCCAAATAATTACTATCTGGATCGGTGTTGCCAAATGTGATGTTGCGAATTTTAATCGCAGGCATATAGATTTCTGCCTGTTCTAAAATTTTACTTTCTATTTGCGACATTGTATCCTGTCCAAAATTCTCAAAAAGATATCTTTTAAGTCCAACTCCAAAATTTGATTCCATAACTCGTTCGCCTGGGATAGTCATAATGAGCATCTTGAAATTCTGTTTAGCCAACTGCCTAATATTCTTAAGCATTCTAAACCCATCGGCCGAATCTATTTCCAACGGAAGAGCTACACCCAAAGAAGCCATATTTTTTTCACCTCACTGTAAATATCATCTAATCTTTTTCTTCGCACAATTCTCCACTTGCATTAAACGGATTTGTGCGAAGCATTCTCGCTTTCCACCATGGAAGCAGATCTTGGCCAGGGGCCGACTTAAATCTTTCTTTAAATTCGTTGGTTATAACGCTCCCGGGACCATCTGAATCATCAGATCCAGATGCATCGAAATCTCTAGAATTATAATAACTCCTAAAAATTCTTTTAATTCTACCTTTAGAATTTCTTAAGATAAGCTGTTCCCACCTATCCCAAGGTTTATAGCCCGAGAGCCAGCCCATCGGGCCAGGGTTTCGATCTGGCTCTGCAGCCCAGGCGCCTTCGTTATCGGTGTTGTGTGAAATTGTAGGAACACCATCTTCGTCAACTTCTACTGAGACTCCGGGTTTTGTGGCAACATCGGTGGCGTCCGAGCCATAGGTTTCGCCGTCACCGACGACTTTCTCTCCAATAGAAGGTAAGAACGCCAACCCATTATAAATAGCCAGCATGGCTGTAAACTTTCTCAATGGAAAAATGTACTGCGCAACTAACTTGAATTTATCGTCTGCTGTCAATTTGTTAATTAAACACAGCAATAGCTTACTGTTGCCGTTAAGTGGGTCTACTTGCGATAGTTTAAGATCCAGTGCATCCACTTCCACCTCTGTTATTGTATGTGAACTGTCGCCAATTATAATCGAGAGTCTTAGTCCATGTCTTACGCCCAACTCTCCTTCAATACCAACGACCCTGCCGTTTCTATCAGTTACCAACTCTAAAGTGCCGGGATAAATGTCAGAAATATTATCACCCGCCTCTCCTGCGCTTTTAATTGTTTCTACTGCGGTACTTGGCGCTGTCGGTGTCCCATTAATGCTAATATACTTTTCTAGAACAAATGGCGCTCCGCCGGTGTCATATTCATAGCCCAATTCCTCGATGTCTCCAATTGGAACGGTTGTTATGTTGACCATTGGAAACAAGGTTTCACCTTCTGCGTCTTCACCTTCGTCCTCGCCGGTTATATAAAGAGGATTTCCGTCATCATCAGTCTCAACATGATAATATCCAATATACCCACTACCATCTGAAAGCGCAAATTCATCGCCAGTTGTATAGCTGGAACCTTCTGTTATTACAGAATACTCCTCTCTAATTTCCTGATCAAGCTTTAAGGCTTCGCCTCCTTGGGCGTTTTGTAGGAAAAAATGATCTAAATTGTAGACAGCAGGCGCCATGCCTACAATTTTAAGATTATCTGTAAACTTCTCGCCCATATAATTTAACTGTTCGATAACAAGCTCCCTAAGAACTATCTTAGCATCATCTTCTGTTTCTTTTACGGCATCAAGATTTCTTTCTGTTCTATAGTGTTTTAGGGTCTCAAAAAACCCAATGTCCGGTGCTTCTTCTCTTTTTAGCGCATATTCGTATGCTTCTTGCATATTATTAAGCCGCACACACGCCTCTATAACATGTGAAGGGGGTTCATCAATTTCTCCATTGCGATAGCGACGATCATACAATTGCACCGATTGTTCCAAAAACTTATACCAGAAATCAAGATCTTTAAATGGATTGAGTTTTTGCCAGGCCGGATGGTTTGCGCTGGTGAAGGAGGCTTCCATTTCTTCAACAATATATGCTGCATAAATATTGCTAAAAACATCTGGGAAACTTGGGTTAAATCTGGTGAACGTCGCCATTGACTGAATAAAATAAGCGCTTACATAGATTCTAATAGTCGCCGTAATAAGCCCCTCTAGTCCTGATGCGGAAGGCCTTTCTAAGATTCTTGCATATGGCACTTCCACCACACAATTTGGATCAGATTTCAAACGTGGATCTTCCGGTATTGATGCATAAGTATCGCTAATTTTTTGCTGAATATCTCCAAAATCAATCAAGTCTGTTCGATACGGCTTGCATGGACTTAATTCCGGAAACATTACATCAATCAGCCCAAGCCACGCCTTGTTTTCCAAAGGCTTGATGTAGAGGGGGGGATTCATATAAGAACCACCAAAAGTCATGGGGTCTAAATAGATAACTCTATTGTCTTCTTCGCCCACATTGTGCTGCATGGCGCTGATGCCCATAATTTGGTCTTTGTTCTGAATTTTACGAGTCACGCCGTCATCATCGGTTATTTCCACATCGTGATAAGAGGTGCCGGCTTCATAATCCCCAATATCATTCGCTATCACATATTCAATATCATCTTTAGATAAGTCATCGTATGTGGCGCCATATAGCCAAGCCCCTCCTTCGTCGTCTGCGTCAGCAACAACGTCTTTAAAGATAGTCATTATGGAGGTTGTTGCTTCGTCAAGGGCTTCTTTAACATCGTCTTCTGTTACGTCACCACTATCGATCATCTCATGTAATAAAACAACCTGTGGAAGATATTCTTGCTTATGTTTAAAGGCAGAAAGAAATTTTGGATATTCTGTCAAATCTACTTCTTCTAGAGTGTTATCTGTTGCCAGAAATTCAAACTTTAGATCTAACGATGGATTGCCGGTGTCTAATCCATCGTTCTTCGTATATGCTTTCTCTCTGGTGCCGGTCTTTCTTAATGACGGCCAATTCGTAATTAAATCCGCCTCTTCAATTGATTTATTTGTAATTTTAATTCTAGCATTATCGCTTGGAATATTGTTAACGTTTCCGAATATATCCGTAGCTATATCAGATAAATAAAATTCCAAATCAAAACCTTTCGCATACACACTTGATGTGTCTGAATGCAACCCTTTAAGATTGTCCTCAAAAGATAGAGTTAAATCTGGATCTTTCTTTCTCGCATCGGACTTAAATATTACTTTTTGGTTTTCAAAATCTGCACGAATTTCTATGTTATGCCCTAAATTCGGCAATTTTCGTTTTTCTAAGTCGCCTCCAAATGTTGTAATTCCGAGATCTTCAAATAGCTTTGAGAAACTTGACACGTCTTCAGCATCGTTACTAGAAACAAAATCAATTGTCATTTTATCGTTCATATAATCTTGCAACCACGCCGCAACTTTATAAGGAAAGGCTCCGCGTTGTTTCTCGACATTTGGAAGGTTCCCGTCGCCGTCGTCTTCGTCCTCCATATAAAAATCTACCCATTTGTTTCTATTGTTCGCTTTCCTTGAATGCGCAGTATAAGGATTGCCCATGGTGTCTGAAAGAATCATATTAATAAGGCCCCACTTCTGCTCGCCGGGTCCATTTCCAAGCATATCATATGCAAAATCAACTTTTAGCTGCTCCAAGAGGCTGTTCAAAGCAACGGTGGTGGCGGTTATTTGCTCATCGCTTTCATA
>Ga0098039_1000423_pt1 | contig 18351 bp, 12 predicted proteins | sample 6_EtaG_FD_75047 | JGI IMG/M metagenome (GOLD analysis project Ga0098039, IMG submission 75047) | Marine viral communities from the Subarctic Pacific Ocean - 6_ETSP_OMZ_AT15160 metaG | ecosystem: Environmental > Aquatic > Marine > Oceanic | place: Pacific Ocean | collected 2015-01-08 | reverse complement strand
TCCCAAGTAAAAATAAGAAATCCATATCACCTCTTGGGATGCCTCGAATTCCTCATACGTTTTCACCATCGCTTCAGTCGTGGCCGCGGCTGCTGTTTCGCCGTCGCCGCCATCTTCCGCGGCGGTGGCGATTGCATCCAGAAGCACTTGGTTTCTGGCGCCACCGGAGCTGAAGATTACTGGATTAAGATTCTTTCGACGTTTAGCGCGCTGGGCGCGGTCCTCAGGAGTAAGGTCTGAATACGAAGGCAACAGCAGCTCGTGGGGGTTGACACCCAAATTATAGATTTTATCGCTCTCAAACAACTTCTTTAAAAATTTCTTATATTTAATAAGCCTGTCTTCTGCGCGGAACTTCTTAAGCTCTTCCAGCATCTCTTTGTATGCTTCCTTCGTTTCGTCAGTCTCGGCATCTTTATGAGTTTCCTTATACTCCTTTATTGCCTTCTCTTTATTTTTAATGCTGTCGATATAGCCATTTCCTGAAGGCGTAAGGATGTCTGCAGACGGTGACAAGGTCATTCCACTAAGTGCTGCCTGGTATTCCACAGTCAGGTTAAGGCTTCCGTTTTCATTAAACTTGAACTGGTGTCTCGTCTGTTGCAGAAACAGAGTAATTTTCGACTTCGCGATTGCGCGTTGTAGCGTTGTTGCCTTTTTGGCACGGACAGTTTTCAGAACACCCACCCCGGGGTCTGCCCAGCCGGCGACGATCTTAATCCGGTAGCTCTGACCTTTATACTCCCGGGCTCGATTGTTTATAGCGGTGTCGCTACACTCCACAGGGGGAGGAACCTTGGGAGCGCCGGCCGTAGCGTCGGCGGTTGCCGCGGCATCAGCGTCGGCGTTTTCAGGGTCTGATCCAGTGGGCGATGCGATGACCAGATCTAAGTAGGATGCATATCCGGGTGTGCCAGCTTTCTTATCGTTCCTAAAGAAGTCAGACACTGATTGAAAATACATTTCCAGTGTCGCGCTAATGTTATTATCCACTTCTGCTGGTTGTACGCCATCAAGGTTCCATGTAAAGGATTTAATACCGGCCCCTGGAAGTCTGCCTCTTTTCAGTATATTGCTAATATCTTCTGTGTTTATAAAATTTGGGATGTCTAGCTCGACTTCGCCGGTCGCTTTGCCGTTTTTGTCGTAGTCAACACGCCATAATTTTAAATACGGCACCAACATAGCCTGAACATTAGGACATAGTGTCAACAAGGCTTCAGCTTCTTCTGAAGTGTAGCGTTGAGATAACTGACTCTTTACGAGGCCCGGTACGCCGCCCGTGGTTAACTTAACAATGTTTTTGTAATCACTCACGTGCTGAGAAGATAACTTGCGGATCTGTTCTAGCAGATAACATTGGAGGTCTATTGGAGTGAGGTTTCGCTTCTGGGGCCTGAGTGCGGCGACGACGGCGGTGTTGGCACCGGCGCCGCCAACTTGGACTTCGCCTGTAGCGGCGTCGTGGCCTGGGGGGGCAACGCCAAAGAAATGAAGAATGTCATTAAAACGCACTTCTGAACGCGCTTCGAGTTCGGCGTCCGTTAGTGGAAAATCTTTGAGTATCAATTCCCTAATAAGTTTATCAATTTTGTTGATGATGTTGCCGGGCGTGGCCCAGTTCGTGTAATAGCCTGTGCTACCTTCAGCAAAGCCGGAGAAGATTCCGGTAAAATAGGTGGTTATGCTGGAGTTAATGCCCGGGATCCCGATGATCGCGTCACTGGAGAGGCCCATCCTCACCATCTCGGTGGAATTCTCGGGCCAGATATCTACTGCGCGTTGGTCGTACGTGGCCAAATTGGTCGTGGATAGGTCAGCGATCATTCCGGTTTTTACGTTTCCCGACTCTAGAATGTCTGCGGTGGTCCCAAGCGCCTCGACAGCGACCGCCTTCTTAGCCTCCCAGTCGCCGAGTCGGGGCTCCTGCGCGCGCACATAACCAGAGGCTATCAGCCGATACAACTGGGCTGCCAATGTTAAATAATTGTTCTGTGGGGACCCTTGAGCTGCGACCTTGGCGCCTTTATCAACCAAATATTGTAAAATATCGGGAGATATAAATGAGAGCGGCGCGCCTTGCCCTGCCTTACCGCGGTGCTGCTCGTTGTCATAAAACGTACGGACCTGGAGGAGGCTCCTGTTTGGCGTAGCCGCCGGCGGAGGGTGTTTGCTGTTCTTCGTGCCTTCCTTTTGGCTCCACATTACGTCGCCGATTTGGGGGTCCGGCTCGTCGCCGGCCGTCGGGTGGCGCCAGAGGACCCTGAAGTCAGGGTGATATCCAAGATTGACACCCGTAATCAATCCAATACCCTTAAAAGACGTAAAGCCAGCGTGATAATAGGTGCCCCCGGGGGGAGTAGTGAGCGACGCTCCGTCAAACGGGCCCGTAGAATTCCAGGCCGCGTGTTGGTCAGCCAGCTCATCGAGGCTGGCGGCTTTGATTTTTGCTTGATAATCGATGCCGCCGGCGTTGTCGGTTGCGTTGTATTTACCTGCCGCGGCAGCGGTGGGCAGGAGGAATCCGTCAAAAGCTGTCTCGAAATCCAGGATTCCCTGATATACATCGAGCAACCTTTTCCAAGCCGCTTCTAAGTTCGGGTCAACAACTGCTCGGTTTACCATCTCTTAACTCCCCAAGACCCTCAATACGTTTTCCAAGGGCATTGGAATATTGATTGCTTCGCCTGTAACAAGATCGGCCTCAGTCGGCTTCTGATTAAAGAGGGCAATGATCCACCAGTGTTCGGCGGCACCATAATAACGGATAGCAAGTTTATAATATCGATCTCCGACTTTCCAGATGTGTGGAATGCGCTCGATATTGCGGAGGTCTCTGGCACTAAACTGCCGAAAGGTTGGTGTATCGAGCTGACGCACAGACTTTCTGTTACGTTGCTCCATAAATTTTTTATAGATCTCGTCTTTATTAAGAAGGACGCGGCGGTTTCTAAAGCGGTGTGACATAGTTTATTCGTTTGACGCCAATACATCATGCTCGGCTTGCTCTTCGGCTGGCAGCTGCGCGGCGATTTCTGTGACCATCTCTCCTTGAGTGTCCACAATACGCTGAACAAATTCTGTACTTTCCATACGTTTCCCTGCGCTGTTGGGGAATTTTCCATTTATATTGTCACTTCCGCCGAACTTGCCGTTTGCCCAACCCATCAGGTGGGTGTGAATGACAGTATAACTAAGTGAGAGGCTGAGCGTTTTTGGGATATAAACCTTTTGGCTCGTAAGGGTTCTCTTATATAATTGTTTTTTAAAGGTCTGTGTTCCCACTTGATGATCTAGCTCGAACTGCAGCTCCTCTGTGCCGGCTTCTTGAGGTGTGCCCATAAATCCGCCTTGATCCATGGACGGAGCGTAAGTAACACCGTCCAAATATCCCACAAGCTTCTCTCCTTTTTGTGCGCCGGCGATCAAGTTGGTCCATTTAAGACCAATCAGGGGGGCTGCCTTAAGGGTATTTTGGTTGTCGCGGGAGCGCGAATCATACACAGGATACAAGAACTCGATGAGGCGGTTTACTTTTATTAGATTTGCCTCTGCTTCTGCTGTATTTTTGGAAACAATATCAAACCCCAATGAAATTTGGCGCTGAGTGCCGCCGAAAGTTACCAATGGGTCCATACGACCGTATACAGTCTCGGGGGTCCAAGCGGAGCTGAACTGATCACTGAATTCTGTCACCCAGCCTTTGAAGGCGACGTCGTTCCCGGTGGCCAAATGAGTAAATCTAATTTTAAAGAAGTCGTTGCCCAGCAGAATAGGGTCTACTGCGGCGGATGAGTTTCCTTTTGGTTTTGCGATTCTTGACATCTATATTCCTCCTATCTTGCGTAGGTTCCGAACATACGCTTGCCCTTTGGCGAATCAATAGCCTTAAGCACAACATCGGTAACCTCTTTGTCACCGATATAGACAGCAACGGCTCCGGTGCCGCCCATCCTACTTAGCTTGTTGGACAATTCTTTGATTGCTTTTGTTAATTCTAGAGTTGTTGGCGCCGTATTCACCCGGGAGCCAATTGGCATCTCGACCATCTCGGGGCCTCGTTCACCAACTATTGCGGTTGTTGTGCCGACGACGCCGCCGTCGGCGAAGCCAGACGTGGAGCGCTTCTTTTCCTTGGGGACCGCGGGGGTGCCTCCACCGCCGAGAGCGCCGCCCAATAAATTGCCCAAGACCCCGCCAGCGAGGCCAGCGCCGGCGCCAATAGCAATAGCTGCAAGTGATTTCACAATTATAGGCTTCATGGCGGAGCGTTGCAGAGCCGCGAGGCCTGGACCTATAATAGGAATGGCCGCAGTCAATGCATTTAGAGCATATGCCATACCAAATGTCATCCCTATGCTGCCCAGGAGGAGTGCTCCAAAAAATGTAAAGAACGCCTTCAGGGGGCCGCCGGCCTGGATAAACTCGGCGATGCCCTTGCCTACGTCAGAGAGCCCTTTAATGAAGGGCACTATACTCTCTTCGATAACTGGCCCCATCTGAATATAAAATGCTTTGAAGGCTGATGTCAATTGCTCAGTGATCTTTTGGGTTTCGCGCGCTTGTTCTGCCAAGTCTTCTTGGTTAATCCTATTGATCTCAAGCTCCTCATTCGACTTGCCCATCATATTGGTCATATCTTCAATCGACATTCCCAAAGCATCTGCCATGGCCATCTTCTGTGCGCGGCCCATATCTTCCAGGGAGACACCGGCTTGGTCAGTTGCATCTCTGAGCATCTTGATGGCCTCTGCCGGGTCTTCCATCGATGCGTTTAACATATCGATCGAGTTGAGGAACGGCCCACCTAGAATGGCGTTGAGGCGGCCGACGGATTGGCCGGCTTGATCAAAGGTGGTAAATTTATCTACGACACCAGTAAGGGTTCCCAGTTCCATCCCCAGTGATTTGGCCTGGACCGCTAACTCTTCAAATACTTGCGCGCCATCTTTGCCGAAACCAACGATGAACTCTTTATTGGCAACGAACTCTTGTCCCATTTTGTCAACGTCCACACCGAGGGTACGAGCAGTAGAAGTGATATCAAGCAAAAGTTGATTACTCTCCTTCCAACCCATATTCATACTTTGGCTAGCAATTTGCGAAATTTGTGCAGATGTTTGCTGAGACATCCCCAGCTTTTCAAGCATCAGGGCCTGGTCTCGGACAGAATCACGGGCAGAATCACTGAGGTATGTGAAGTCCACCATGGTGTTTTTGAATACCTGCGTGGCGTTCGCCACATCCGCGGTGGTGACTCCCATCTCATAGAGTCGCCGTTCAGTATTTCGAATTTCCTCATTGTACTCTTTGCCGGCGCCGGTTGCAGCACGGAAGTTGGAGATCGCTTCGTCTTGTGCTAAGGCAAAATCAAGCTGGTACTTGGCGAATTGAGCACCAAGGTCTACCATCTTCAGCATCATACCCGCTTGCAGCGCTCCGGAGTCGGCTGCATTGAGGAGCGACGTCGCAAACCCATCCCAATCGCCGGCGCTCATTGACAAAACTTTGTTTAACTTATCTAAGCCCCCAGAAAGACCCAAAACCGAATCCATAAAGCTTTCGCCCATTTCGGCGCCCACTTTTTGTTCATCGTGAAACTCCGAAAGAGCTTCTGTGGATTCCTGTAGTAAGCGTTTGTACTCTGCCATGGCCGCGACGTCACCGGCAAGGGCCGCCGTTTTGTGGGTCAACGCCTCGGTGTAAAGTTCTGACGCCTTCGCTGAGCGCTTGAGGGCGTCTTCTTGCTTGTCGAGTGCGTCGTCGAGGTCTGCGTACGAGTCCTTCAGGGCCTTGTTTTGCTGGACGAGCGAAGCTTGAATGGCGTTGTACTCGTCTGAGCCGGCGGTGGCGGTGGCGAGAGCAGCCGTGTGCCGGCGGATATTTGTTTCTTGCTCGTTTATAGATTCCGTGGCCTTCTCAAGAGCCGCGGCAAGTCTGCCAAAACTATCCAGGGACTTCTGGGTTACCGCAAGGTTATCTATAAGCTCCTTAAGTTTCTCATATTCTGCTCTGCTCGCAGCGATCTGTTCGGGAGTAAGGGGGAGACGATTGGCCATTATGCCTTATCCCTAATTCTTGAAGGGCCAGCGCAGGCCGGTTTCACCTTCAAAACGTTTGACGGAGGTAGATAACTTGTGCCGCGAATTTAGGGTTCTCTGATCATTTAGACCATTCTTCATATAAGAATCCATATAACGCTTCTCGCCAGATAAGACCTTCATAAAAGACTCAATTTGTGAATTACTTCCCAGCAAACTAAATGGCTTCTCAATTCCGGCGAAATACAACGACAGAAGAGCACTACGGACTTGGCCGGCAAATTTACTATACGTGCGCCTGCGCTCACTAATAGGAGCATTCAGCTGGTTTAAATTTATAACGTCTTTAACGAGTTCATCCATTGGTCTATTATCCCTTAAATGTAAATAGTTCTAAAATGAAAAGAAATAACTATCTTTTGTTCTGTGCCTTTTTGATCTCTTCGGATTCTTTTTTGAATTCGTTGACCAAACGTTGCAGGAACCATCGACGGAGTGCGACGGGGAGACTATAGATTTCTGTGAAGGACCATCCACCGTAATGCTTGAGGTTAAAGAACTCCTCATACATTCCTTTTTGATAATCAGCGTTTAGGCCAAAAAAACTCTGCCGACATGGGCATCACCACCCTTCCGACATAGCTGCAGGCTGGACATTCAAAATCAAATTTGACGTCCATGTCGGGTTTAACCTGTTCATACTGAGTTCTCAAGTATGAAACATCTTGTAGGGGGATCATTTCCACGAATTTATTAATTGTCGGCCGATCGGTATGATCATTGGCGGCCACGATGATTGCTTTTAGCAAATCTGTTACCACGGATGATTCTCTTTTAAGTTTCTTTTTGCTGGAGGTTGCTTGCTGCAGGGCCTCTTCGTCCGCAGTTGTAAGGAGCTTCAAAGTTACGTTTACTTTGGAGGATGGGAGGTCGACACTGAAAAGGCCATCCTCTAAAAGTGTGATGGTTTCGGGCACATCGTTTGTTTCGACTGCCTGGATCTCGCCGAGATCGAAAACGTTGTCTGCTTTCCCGTAACAGGAAGGACACGTTGTATTAACTTCGTACTGTGGGCCAAAGCCTGTAATACGGGCTGCAATAAGAATTGCGTTCTTGTCTCCAAGGAGGAGCTCTCGAACTTTAATATTTTTATCTAATAATAGGGATCCAACCATTCTATTAATGGCGACGCCCTTCTTCAACAGAGTCTCGGAGGTAAGAATATCTTCCTCTTTTGCTGTCATGTGCTTAATTTCTACCGTATCAGCATTGTGCAGCGGGTGGCTTTCTGGGTAGAAGCGACCTTCGCTGGGCAGAGCAACAAACTCTGTCGGGTTTACAAACGAGAATAGGTCGTCTGTTGTGTTACTTGTAGTGTTGGCTGGTGTGCCTGTATCTTGCGCTGGGGCACCTAAACGGTCTGCGTTATTTCTTCGAGCCACGAATCACCTCTTATTTCTTGTTGACTAGCTCCCGGCGGCCGCTGCAACAGCGGGGCCGACATCATACGTAGCCCAATCATACCTGACTGAGACCTCAATGTTAAGGATTTCATCAGAAGAATAGTCTAAACTACCAAAAGAGGCCTTTGTGAGGAAGGAGTTGTTTAGTATCCAGGTGCCAATAAGGCCACCCTGACCATTTAGCTCTTCGATGACCACATTGCCTAGCGCATCAACAGAGTCTGCCTTGTTGACGGTGCCTGGGGCGCGTGACGGGTTCTGAAAAACATCTTCCTGATCGGGCGGCATCAAGTAGCCGGAGCGAGTCAGGGCATCCAGGAGGAGCTTGTTACCATCGGGGTTAATAGCATTAACGATAGTGATATCGATGGGCTGCCATTCGACCGTTCCGGGGTAGTAATAAGTGTTTCCCAGGAACTGATGCTTAACGTCTGTCACTTGATATGAAGGCTTGCCAGTCAACTTGGCCAAGTATTGCTCGTACTGATATCCCTCTACGGGGCTTACGAGGTTTGGAAGGGTAAGTAGAAAGCGATGTGCTCTCCTAGGTTCCGATAGTGCGCTGGTCCAAAATGGCATTTTAATAAGTCTCCTGATGTTTCTAGTTTAAATAGTGCGGCTAGCCGAAACCTCCCGCATTTTATTAATCTGTAAAGGATGCTCCGGTTCTTGTGATATTGAAATCAATCGCGATGTACTCAATGGCACGCGTTGGCTTCAAGAAGATCTTCGCATACATAATGTTCTGATCAACCAAGTCAGGGGTAGTGGTGGTCTCATCGAGAATCACCTTGTAGTCTGAAAGGCCGAAGTTGGTCTTGACGTTTGCCAAGAATGGATCCACCTGTCCCTTGAAGCGCAACCATGTCTGCTGTACGTTGGGATCAAAGAGGAGCTGTGAAGCAATCTGCGAGATGCGCTTCTTAACGAAGATCATCAGGCGCCGCACGTTAATGCGATCGAGTGCTGACGGGGTAACCTGTAGGGTCTTCTGACCGAAGATCACAATCCCCTCATTCGGGAACTTGGCGATCGGGTTAACGTTCGAGCTGTAAAGGTCATCGCGATCCTTGCGGCGCAGCTGGTGGGCTACGTCGACGACCGGGATTCCAGCAGAACCTTCAGTTAGTCCGCCGCGGTTGAAGCCGGCTGGTGCGAACCAGACCTGAGTCTTGCGCTGGGAGCTTGAGAAGGTACCGATGGCCGGCACAGAAGGGGGCAACCACACGAAGGCACCGTTGATGGTGTCCCGGGCACGAACCCATGGGTAGTAAGCACAACCGTATGAAGAGTTGAGATTCAAACTACGAAGGTTTGTTACTATAGTGCTAATAGTAGACGCGAGGTTCAAACGATTTACACTATCTGCTTCCTCACGGGGCTGGAATGCATCCTTGAGATCAATGACTGCGAGGGCGTCTGCACGGTCCTCACAGAGGCGCACTAGGTTTGTGCTAAGACCTTCGTTCGTCAGTCCCGGCATAGAGGCTAGGTTCATCTGAACAACCTCAGGGTCGGCGAGAGAGTCGATGGCCTGGCGGATCGAGTTAAACACGTAGTTTGTCTTGTCGTTGCCCGAAATGTTGCGGTTTGCGAAGGCGTCCATCTCAGTGATATTTGTGCCGTCGAATCCACCGTACATTGGGACAGTGAAGCGGTCGAAGCCTGCGTCGAGGACGCCTGCTACAAGACCGTTGACACGTGTGAGTGACTGTGCAGGGGCTGTTGCCTCAGCAAACGACCCACTGATCCAGCTACCCTGCGATCCCGATACATCATCAAGCGTGAAGGTGATCGAGCGCTCGGTCGAAGCATCGCCCTCGAACATCTCGCTCACAATGGCGCCGCGGGCGCGCAAGAGGTCGATATTAGATCGATCGAATACGGAGCCGCCGGCATCTGTTGTGGTCTGATAGCCGAAGTAGGCGTCGCTGGTGTTAGGCAAGTTGCCGTCTGACGCGGAGACGCGTAGTTCGGGCGTTGGGTAGTATATCGATGCCGCGGTTCCGCCCAAGCTAATAAGAAGGTTGCCCGCCTTGGCCCCGTTGCCACCAGAGAAGCCAGTGACGGTGGTATCGGTGAGAGTCTCAGTAATTGTATTGTTCCCTGCTTCGCCGGCGGTGTTCTGGGTCAACGTCAAAACACCAGCGACCGGTGTTGTGACGATTGTTCCATTGTGGCCGTTTGCACAATCAATGCAAGCCTCAAGAGACGAGGCCTGGTCGCTGACCGAGCCGGTGATCGAGAACTGGGGCGGATCGTTGGACAGGGTTTGAATGGCCTTGGCAAGATATACCTTAGTGAGGCCCGCAGTGTCTTCTATCGTGATTGTCTCGTCTGCTACTGGTGTCCCAGTGAAGGTTACTACTGCTGTAGCCGCCGTATCGGTGATGAGGCCGGCTGGTGTGTCGGACGGTCGGACTGAGCCCGTAAGCCACGTTGAGGAGGTGTCCGCCGAGACGATGGGGCTAGTTGGGTCCTTGTACTTGACGATGCCCTGGAAGCCGAAGGGAAGTAGATCAGCGGATGTGAGTCCCGCGTCGACGTCGGAGTTGATGTCAACTCGGATGTATTTGGAGACGTTGGCCCAATCGCCGTACTCTACGTAGCGGCGCTCGGTGGCGGACCAAGATGTGTACTTGGTTCCGATCTTGCGGCCTAGGTAGTTCAGAGAGTCGGGGTTCAAGTCGCAATTATTGAACTGTTCCAGGACGCGGACGACGTTGTCTGAATCACTCAAATGGCGGACGACAACCGAGAACGTACCGTAATCATTGTCGTTATCTGGTGAACGCTTGATATCCTGAATAGAGATCTTGAGGTTTCTGTTGCTCCAATCACCGGGCTCGTTGAGCGCTACGACCTTAAAGAGTGGTCGCGACGTTGGATCGTTGCTTGTGCGGCAGGCAATAATCTGAGGCGTCTGAGCTGCCTGTAAGGCTGCTTCGTGGTTGCCTGCGGATCCGTTAGCCGCGCCGGCAGTGTTGTTAATGCGGACGATAGCGCCCCAGGTCTGGGAGCCGGTGATATTCGAAGCCAAGTGGCGATCGAATGTTTCGCCGAGCCAGTAGTTTAGGCGTGTGCCCGCGGCCGTGATGCCGTCATTCGTTAACTGCGGGTTGGTGTTCAGGACCTTGCGGATGTACTTGGAGCTTGTACGATCGAAGTTGAACACTACAGTGGACCCAGCAGCGCTCGGACCGGAGCCAGTCATGACAAGCTTGAATTCTTTAGCGACGCCGGTGTCAGATATAATCCAAGAAGAGCCCTGCGCGGTTCGGTCGGACTTTGAGGGTGCTGCAGCGCCCGAGACAGCGACGGTACCACTAAGCTCCAGAAGCACTGTGTCCGGTGCATAAACAATACCAGCTAGTACGAAATCAAAACCGTTCCCTTGGCGCCAGGGGCGCTCTCCGCCGGCGTTCCCGGGGGCTTCGCCCACAAGGATAGCCCAAGCGTTTGTCTTGTCCCAGCCGGCCTCACCGGAATCAACCGTGTAGCCGTCGGCCTGGGAGCCGAGGAGTCGAACGTATGTCAGGGGAGAGCTGTTTCGGAGATAGGCCTGGGCGGCATATGCGCCGTAGGTGGTGGCCGTGGTGTCATTTCCTTCACGCCACACATCGCCGCCGGAGCCGCCAGGAGCTGGTGCGCCGAAGACGTTAACGAACTCTTCAAAAGAGTTAACTGTGGTCGGTCGGAGGGCAGGGCCCTTTTCGGCTCTACCGATGATTACTGGGCCGATGCCTGCAGGAGATGCAGGTACCTGGGAGTTGTCAATCTCGTTGACAAAGACCCCGGGGGAAACAAATCTATAATTTTTAACTGACATTCGTTAGGTTCTCCTATGCACTGAAAATGTTCAAAAGTAAATAGTGTTAAATAGTATCAATGGTACTATTCTCTGTAAAATCCATCCTTAATGGTATCGGGGATATCGCCAAGTATTGTTCTTTCGCGAGCAAACCGAAATTCTACAGCGTTTTCACGGCGCACTATTTTGGGTCTTTCATCATTGTCACCATCGCCCATTAGATAGCCCAACACTTCAATATTAATGGTAGTTTCATAGTTCCGATGCTCCATTCCCAAATTAGCTTTGTTGGATCCGTCAGAAAGGTTACCTTCAATGAATATTTCATAATAATGGCCCTCATTGTGGATTCGTTTGGGCATTCTGGAGTTTCCTGGGACAGTCAGGAAAGGAGTTATCAATTCGTTTAGCTGCTGCTGATATTCTGTTCGCGCTGTGATCTCATAAGCGACCTTAACCCAGACTGGCAGCGGCATTGTGATGGTTTCATAGACAACGCGCTGGGTCGACATATTTCTCTTGTTCGTATTCAACATTTTACTGCTGACATTTTTATCGGGGCCCTTCTTCTGCTTAGAGTGGGCATTTTGAAACTCAGCTGTCTTTTTCTGGTTTATTGTTCGCGCTACTGTAATAGTACCACCCCGAGCATCTGGATTTGGATATAAATTAGCGTATACCGTGCCGCGGAAGTCTTGCTCTTTTGTAACGTTAGAACGATTTATGGTAATCAAGGGCAAAATCAGTGTTTCTTCTGAATCTCTGATATCTTTGTTCTGCTTTAGTTGATATGCGCGCTCTGCGGTGACCCACAGGACCGGAACCTTCTTAAATCCTTCGTTTGTTCCCACCGATAAGTTTAATTCCTCATCGATGAAGTCCAACATCGCCCGATCGATTGTTTCCAGGGTCGAAGGCATAAGCTCGATCTCATGCAGCTTGTCGGCAACGTCTTTGTCGCCAATATAATCGTATTTCTGATCCTCTGTGTCCTGGATCTGTGCTTGAGTTCGTTTGCTTCGCGACATTTATACTCCTTAGCCCACGTATATGCCTGCTGGAATGTTTTCCAGCACTTTCTTCGCTGCATCTTGCAGAGTAGAGTCGACTGCTGCGAGTTTATCGTAGGTCAGCTCATCTAGAATTGTCTTCAGCTCATCGCGGAGGCTATCTTGCTCTGCTTTTGCTTGACCGAGCAACTCTGCATGGTTTAAAGTGACCGATTCGCCAGGAATTGGCACCACAGCAAACTTGCCACGTACTTGGCCGAGCATTTCTTTAGTAAGCGCTAGCGCAAACCGTCGGATCCATTGCTTTCCAATTGAGTTAATTCTTTTATATGGAAGATTCTGGAACGGCAGCGTGTTCATGTTGTTGATGCCTTCTGTTCCAGTGCGCCCGCGGGGGTTTTCCTCCCACGGCTCGTAGTCGCCCTCGATAGAGAACTGGATCCAGAACTTTTTGGGCCCTGTGCTGTCTGGCCGAGGGAAGAGTCTTAGTCTGTTGTCCTGAATCTCGTAAGAATAGTGAGAGATCCGCGTCCAGAGAGCATCCTCATAGGCCATTGCCTGCAGTTTGTTCTGCCACGTGGGCACAATCTCAAAGGTAGAGTCATCAGCGTACTGTCCGTACGTTCTGAGGTTTCCCACAACTGAGAAACCGCCGTAGTAGCCATAGAATCTCCACATTGCGCGCGGGGTCTTGAAGAATACTTTGCGCACAATGATTCTCTTGTCTTTTATTCTCTGATAATAGAGAGCCTTAGTGTCTGTTAGGGATGATGCTGATAAAATCGTTTGTAGGTCATAGTCTTGTCTGTTAGCTATACGGTCGATAGAACCAGAGTAAATCGGTGTTGTGCCCCCGAGATTGGTTTCCGTTGCAATGCCCTCTGAGATTCTTCGGACGTACCCATAATCGAAGCGAGGATACTTTAATTCGATGTTCGACCCAGACAGAGCGTGCCCGTGCGTGATCTGTCCGTCTTGGTCGAAAGATGCGGTTGCTGCGCCCAAGAAGTCGGAAAGAGAATTCTTGGTTTGATGAAGGTTGACAATGTAGGAATATTCTAGTACTGCCTCTTCATATGCTGAGTATACATTCCCCTCTGTGAGTTCTACATCTAATATGTCTCCGCCGAGCTTCTTGTAGGTGTATGCTACTTGGTCTGCTGCGCCAGAGAGAAAGGCCGCGGACGAGTATATCCCGAAAGGGAGTGTGGCGGCAACATTTCCTGTGCTACCAGTGGCCGGCAAAACATTGGTATTTGTTGTCGAAGCCGGATTAAGCTTTGGTATGGCCATGAGGGGTCCTCTGTTTGTCTAGTAGTAAATAGAAAGCCCCGCCTCAAAGAGACGGGGCTTTCATTATTTTGACCTTACGTCAGGTATGCTACTCTTCAAGTCCGCGGACTATGACTAAGCCATACATATCAGGACGCACCATCTGCTTGGCATATCGAGTCATCACGCCCTTGCGAGGCACGAAGTCTTCAACACCGAAGATTGTGGGGGTAGTCTGTAGCGGCACATAAGGTGCGTATACATAACCACTCTCTAGGAAGCTACTACCGCGTCGACCAACTAGGATCAAGTTACGCGGGAAGTAAGGATCGACGATGAGGTCGAACTTCTTGGAGAGGGAACCAACCTTAACAGCACCCGCGTCTCCGCGGTCGCTATCAGCAGTCACATTAGCACGGAAGCCAGCAGTGAACTCTAGGATGTTAGCAATCTCTGGTGAAATCACGCAGAAGTTTGCAGCACCACGGAGCGTCTTGCGGTGGATCTGTGCCGAGACATCGTTGATGGTTTCAACGAGGGTCTCGTACCACTCACTCACGTTACCGGTGAAGTCCTGCGTTACGCTGGAAACTGCACCTGTCTCGCGGTTGAGGAACTGACCCGGGTGACGGGACCAGTAACGAGTACCAGCAGTTGAGCCCTTGACGAGGTCCTCAAGGATCTCGCGATCGATCTCTAGAGCAATCTGCTCAGAAAGGATCTGGGTCAACTCAACCTCGGCGTCGAGGTTGTGGTATGCGTTGAGGTCCTGCCCAAGCTCAGGGGTCCATTTGGCCTTGAGCTTCTTGGTGACAGCGGTGACAGCCACGGAATCGACTTTGATGTCGATCTCGGGGATCTGATCACTACCCTCAAGCGCCCACTGTCCAGCACCTTCAATAGCACCAATCGCAGAGTTCACGGCCTGGAAGTTATCCGTCATCGGGAAGGTTGCGACCGCGTTCACCACACTGTGACTTAGATCGGTCGGGGCCCCTCCAAGGGTTGAGCCGAGCATAACCGCGTGGACCGCACCAGCACCAGTCGAAATCGAGGACCTTTGAGTACCATCGGAAGACTGGCTCATCACCGTTAGGCGATTTACTAGCATCAAGTTTGCTGTGTTGGATGCAGTAAGAGCGAGAGCCGAAAGGTCACGCCAGTTCATCTGGGAGGCCGCGGGGATGGTCTTCTCAATAATACAGAAAACAGATCCCGAAACTAGATCCGGATCGAAACGAAGAATCTCGTTGACCTGACCGTCCGGGAGCGCCGCACCAGCAAGGGAGCCAGCTCCCTCGCTCGGGAGACCTGACCAAGTGCCGCCGACACCGAGGGTACCAGAGAACACAACCTGACCAAAGGTAGCAATACTACCTGTAGGCGAAGCGTAACCATTACGCAAGTTGTAAGGGCCGCCTGCATCTGTACCAGCAAGGCCGGTAAGATCCACACCACCGGTGATCTCGGCACCTACGACGTCGCCACCGTAGATTGACTTGCCGGCAACAAAACCGAGGCGAGTCTCAGTGTTCTGGCCAGAAGCCTGATAGACTCCACCAAAGGTGAAGTCGAGGAAGAAGATGAGGCCCGAAGGCAAGCTCATCGGCTGAACGCTAACGAGATCGTTAGCAATCAAGTTGCCGAATACACGGCGAACGAGGGGGAATGCAACAGCTGCAAAACCCTCAACGTCTCCACCCGCCATGGATGAAGACTCACGGAGTAGCTCTTTTGCCTGGTTCTCAAGCAAACGGGCCATCCCATTCCGAGCGGTATCATCGCCGATTCCTTCTAGAAGTCCGGTGCTTTCCCATTTGGTGATAAGCGCCGCACCCTCTGTCGAGAGATCGCGATTGACAATACCTTCGGTTAATTTCTGTACAATAGACATTTTATAACCTCCTATATATGTTGTTGAATGTCATTTATTCAAACCTGCTAAACGCAGCATCCGACCCATTCTTGGGTCTTCAGTTGCCTCGTTGTTTTTCTTGGAGCTGAGTAAGATCGAGGCTGGTCTCTGAACCGCTTCACGGAGTGTTTGTGGTCGTGTGCGCTGTACTGGCGTGGACCCCACTGCGTTTTGAATTGTTTCATAGATCATTCTCGCTTCTTCAACAGAATTGGCAGATTGAACAGCTTCGACAATTTGTTTCTTTTGTCGCTCATTCAAGGAGGCGCTATTCAAAGCCTTGTTTTGATAAACAAGCTTGGCGTTTTCCAAGTTCAACCTTGTGAGTTGATACTTGGATTCAATTAAAAGAGCCTTAAGCTCTCTTGTTGATTCTTTAAGTTCTGAGATCTTCGTCTCATAGAGTTGTGTATCGGGCACCACATCAACGGTTCCCATATCTTCGTCACCCTCTTCATCACCCTCTTCCTCTTCGTCGAGGTGGGCGGCATTGGCCGCGGCCATGGCATCGTTGTTGGCCTGCTCTATACTGTTGTCTGCGGAATTAACCGAGGCCCAGCCTTGCGGGCGCGGCGTCATATCGAGTACCAACTCTTCGATAAGATCGGATATCATTTCTTCGGTGAGATCGATATCCTCTTCTAAGCCTGCCTCGGGGGTCTCATCGTCGGTACCTGTATTGGTAGTTTCAATTTCTCCCTGATCAACTTTAGCATCATTATCCATCATATCATTCGTGATGGGGCCGTCTTCCTGCATAATATCGTCTGCCATACCTAGGGCATCATTAAGGTCGCCTTCGCCGGCTGTGTCGCCTGCAGCCTCTTCCTCGCTGATCCTGGCCTTAAGCTGATCAAAATCGATTTCGATGAGTTCGTCTGCGGGTGGGCCGTCAAGCTCTTCATTCTGAAAAGCGTACGGGACCTCATCAGTGAAGGAGGTGTCTGCAGACTCTGTTTCTTCTTCTAGACCCATAGGGTCTTCTTGTTCCAATAAAGTGGACAACGCGTCCTTTACTTCCACGGAGTACTTCTCTAGTACTGCCGTTTCGGCATTTTTGAGGGCGGCTTCCTTAAGGGCTTTCGCGTCAACAATTGCTTCTTCTAATAGTGAAGACATAGATTTACTCCAAATCTGATAACTTATCAAATGTAATTAGTTCGTAAGAGTGGGAAATGACTAATAGTTGTGATTTAGGATCTTTTGAAGCTAACCGGCTCCACCATTCTGCCCACCAAGGCGAAGGATTCTGACAGATGAGAAGTAGTTGTAGAAGGCAGTCCCGCTGTTCACCTTGAAGGACATGAGAGCCAGTCTCCAGTCGGCCGGATCGATGGCCATGGTCGGCTCAGAGAATGTCCCAGTGGTGGTCATAGGATCACCTGAGGCCTGGGCCCATGCTCGGTTTGTCGAGATCGTTGCCAGCGGAACAGCGCTGGTGGCTGTCGATGTTGAATGAGCACCGATCGCATTTCCTCCAGTGAGATAGACGACGATCTCGAAACTTCTTGGGACTGTCGCGACACCACCCGCGTCATTTGTCCCGGCGCCAACGTTGGGATTCCCGCTGACCTGCCAAAGGCGTTGTCCGCTACTATAATAGTTCCGATAATAGATCCACTTGCTGACCGACGCTAGGTCTGCCGCGGGGTCATACAAGACAATACCATACCCATCGTGATTGGCAGCGATGGTGACTGGCTCCTCAGTGAACGCCTGAACACAGATGACATCTTGGCTCGTTAGGTTTGGGATACAATCCGTCAGGGCTACTGTGAGACAGGGAGAATCCAAACCCTCATTCCAGGTGTTGGTGCCAGTTGCTGGGGTGACCTTGAGCCCAGAGCCGGCGACCCACTCGAGCGTACCGATAGCGTCGTCGGTATCTCCCGTGTCGTCCTCCTCAGCGGTCCATGTCGCGGTAGCCCCGTCAGCATTCCGCGTTCCAAGACTAAACGTCTCGTTGTGGGCGATCGCAGCAGAACTCTGCGTGGTGAAGTCTACGGAGTACTCCTCGTACCAGTCGTCCGGGTAGGAAAAAACTCCGGAGATAGTTTTAATATTGGGCATTTCTACTCCATTTATTAGTGATGAATCGGACATGCCGCCTATCCAATTTCAACATATGTGGCATCCGGATTAAAGTAAATCACATTTGGTGTGTCGGTTCCGTAGCCCACAACCCTAACATATGAATCGGCGGCAGACGGGGCAGCGCCACTTAGATAGCCGCCCGCTACCACAGCGCGACCAACGCTACTCGATTGGATGTATATGGGGGCCCCCTTTATAAAGGATCCCGAATAGAAAGTATTTACATCAAAATACCCTTTAATTAAAACGCCGTCTTGCTCTGGCTGTTGGCCCATAGCTATGCCTATTAACTGATTATGTCCACTTCCAGTGTTTGCACTATCAGCTGATTCCCATCCGCCGCCGGCATTAAGACAATAAACACCGCCGGCAGTAAGATTGGCAGATGCTGTCCCAAAATATACAACTTCGCCGCCGCCGGTATCGTTTGAAAGGTTTACTGGGGAGCCGCTACCGGTATAGTGGACATCCAAAGTAATCATAGGAGCGGAGCCGGTACCAATCTTAACACTACTCGTAGTGGCTGCAGTCGTGGCAGACAACTCAGCAAAGATACCACCTGGTGGTGGTGGTGGTGATGGAAGATTGGTTAAGTTAGATCCATCTCCGTAGAAATAAGACGCAGAAACATTGGCAGATGCTGAAACGCCTGCAACAACGGCCGTATCAGCTAGATATAAATTTCTAAACCGGTATGTTGAATCACCTATGTCAACGCTGTCATCACTACCGGGATAGAAGGTTC
>Ga0098039_1000420_pt1 | contig 18386 bp, 16 predicted proteins | sample 6_EtaG_FD_75047 | JGI IMG/M metagenome (GOLD analysis project Ga0098039, IMG submission 75047) | Marine viral communities from the Subarctic Pacific Ocean - 6_ETSP_OMZ_AT15160 metaG | ecosystem: Environmental > Aquatic > Marine > Oceanic | place: Pacific Ocean | collected 2015-01-08 | reverse complement strand
TGTACTCCTTAGAGCAGAGGCTCGTAAGCAACACCTAGAAGGACAGCTCGATAAGCAACTTGAGATGTTCGAGAAGGAGATGGTACGAGCAGAGAAAGTGATGGATGCTCTTGAGAAGAGATCCATTAAGCTACGTGCAATCAAATTGGAGTTAGAACTATGAGCAAGCCCAAGATATACCGACTGAGCTTTGACTTTGGTGATGCAGAATCGATGCGTGACTTCTGGCTTACCTTCCAAGATGCCAATCGAGGTAGTGATGGTGATTGGAACAAGGTAAACTTGGTTCATAAGGATAGCTTGCACGATCAAAGTGTGAAAGTGCATGAGTTCCTTATCCGTGATGAGGATGAGGGGAATGGCCGCCCAGTTGAATACTTAATCATCAACCAACCCAATGAAGTTACCATAAAGGGGCTGTAATGAAAGCTAGAGAAGTACGTGAACGTCTACAAGGTAAGGTCGATACACCTGTCCTATACGTCCTTGAGGCATTGGCTGAACAACAGTCAGTCATTCGAGAACAACTGCTCCAACTTGCTACTATGTTCACGGCTATACAAGACTTGGTAGCCAACAACATCACAATAGCTGGTAACATGAAAGACGCATTAGACATGATGCGTTCTACTGATCCAGGAGATGGTGATGATGGCCCAACTCACTAGCATTAAGATGCGTCCTACTACTGAGGATGATAAACATCTCCCATCTTACGATAACACTAAGCTCATGAACATCAACACTTGTCCTACATGGGGGATAGTTCGATATGGACATCACCTTCGAATGCCTAATGCTGGACGAGCATTAGCCCTTGAAGCAGGGGACGTATCCCATCAAGCATTTAGTGCTGGACGATGGTTCCAATTCAGGCATTACAATGGTTTCGGCAAACGACATTCTGCTCTTTGTGAGTACCACGGTCACAGGCTATTTGGTGAGGAACGATTCAGATTACTCCTCGACACTCAGAGTCCCACAGCAACGGAACGAACCAACCTCCTAAACTTCGTACTCGAAACACTCAACACCAGTGGATACTACGATGACATCTCCGATAGAAACAGAACTATCAGTAACATCGAGGAATCCCTCATTGCTTGGTGTGATCGATACGACATGGAGAGATATCCAATTTGGATACGAGATACTAACGATCCTCAGTCCGACATTGGAATCGAGATACCCTTCGATCTCGTTGTCACTTTCGGATTTGATGATGACATCAACACACAAACCAGATTTACTGGCAAAATGGATGGCCTACATTGGGACAAGGACAACCTCATTATCATTGAGGAAAAGACGAGTTCTGGCCTATCTGACGCTTGGCTTTCTCAATGGGTACTATCCCATCAGATCACTGGATACTGCTTGGCGGCTGCCTCATTTACTAACGAGCCTTGCAACAAGGCGCTTGTATCTGGAATGCGTATTCCCCTTGGTCGTCAAATCGCAGAAGGTATACGAAAAGAGCCAGTGAATCGTAGCCAGGATATGTTCGAACGTTGGGCACATTGGTTTATCACTACTGTCGATATGGAACAGAGATACATCAACGATGTGGTAAAAGCTCCCATGTATACCCATTCCTGTTCTCGATACTTCCGTACCTGCTCGTTCCTGCCACTATGTGCAGCGGAAGATGACGAGGAAAGGAGACAGATACTCGAAGAGATGGAGTTTGACGAATGGTCACCACTGCACGACAGCTAGTTGCCAAAAGAGATGTTGACATGGCTCTCATGAAGATGCCATTCGAGCGTCGGATGGAGTATCACATGATCCGTGAGGAAGAACCAGAATTGTACAGGCGATTGAAGGAACTGTTCAATGCTGGATATCGTGGAATCCTATTACAGTGAGGGACAATGCCAGCATACATCAATCTAGAGATTGACGACGAGATCATCGACACTACAGAAGATCTAGCCGGTCATGATCTCAACAAGCCATTTGCTAATAACATGGTCAGAGCAGAAGTAGGCGAACTCCTATTAAAGTACGCTGACCAGATCAAGAACGCAATACCGGAGGTTCCCAATGGAAATGAGACTGGGCAAGATTGAACTTACCACTCCGAAGACACAAGCCCGTCGAATGAATATGGTTCTATGGGGTCCGAGTGGAGCTGGTAAAACTACCCTCGCGGCTACAGCTCCTAGACCAATACTTTGGGTCAATTTCGACATCGACGGAACAAGCTCATTAATGGATCAAGAGGACATCTTCATAGCTGACTACAGCAAGGAGAATCCCAATGTTGTTGCCACGTTCAAGCGTGAGGATACAGCCTCGATCAAGGGGCTCTTGGAGGACAATCCTAAGATTGAGACTGTGGTGTTTGATTCTGTCACTTCGTTTAACGAGATGGCTCTTAGATTCGGAGTCACAGAGGTCCGTGGAGCAACTATGGAGGCTCCCACTCTCCAAGGGTATGGTAGACGAAACTCCTATACTATGCAGGGAATTACTTCTCTGCTCAAAACGACTGGATCACACAATAAACACTGTATATTCATTGCACACGAAGACGTCCCATCCAAAGACGAACTCACTGGACAAATGATGGTATCGATTCTTGTGGGTGGTAAAATGCAGTCTGAGATCCCAGTAAAGATGTCCGAAGTGTGGCATCTTGAGGATACAGGGAAGCACCGCAAGATCACTATCAGGTCTTCCCGCCTTCGCAAACCCATGAAATCTCGGATGTTCATTTCAAGTGGAGACAGTGACTTCAATTGGAATTTCGATCCAGAGGCATGGAAAGGCGATGGAATCGAAGAGTGGTACAAGAAGTGGATTAAGAATGAGGGTCGAAAGATACCACTTCCGAAGTAGCAAGGAACCTACAGGAACCTCGCTACTTCATTTAGTAGTTCCAGCGGAATTGGCTACCAGATTTAGGGACTGTACTGGGAGTCAAGAGTTTGGTATCATCATCAGTTCCACCACCACCACCACCAACAGCACACAAGGACAGTGCCATGACCGAAGAACTGAGTTCAATTGTCGAGTATTCCGTCAACCTGAAAGATCAGGAAGAGCCGGAACCGCTTCCTGCGGGAGAGTATACCGCAGTCATTCGTGACGCCGAGAAGAGACTATCTCAACGCGAGACATTCTACGCGGCTGTTACGTTCGTGATCTCTGCCGATCAGTATCCGGCGGACTTCACTGAGGGCAATCCTGACGGCACGGTGATTATCTACCGTCGTTGCAGTCTGGAAGACAACCCTCAGGCTCGTTACGGCTGTCGTCGCTTCATCGAGGCGATTGGCGGTAAGCTGTCCAAGCAGATCGACGTTAAAGAGTGGATCGGTACGGAAGCTGCTGTCGAAGTCGAGCATGACACCTACGAAGGCGTCACTCGTCCAGTCGTCAGTCGGGTTCGCGCTGCCTAGAGATGGCCCCCATCCTAGCGCCTAACCGGGTAGCGTGATCGGGGGTGTCAAGTTTATGCTCCTATGGGCTTGACACCCCCACCTCGTTCGTGTAGTATCAGCGTATTCACTCACTAACCCAAAAAGGGGAATAGCCAGATGGCTGACGAAAAAGCAACAAAGAAGAAACGCACTCGCAAGCCCACTTACGTCGTCATGCAGGTTGTAGACGAACAGGGCAATCCGATGAACGTTACCAAGGAACAGATCAACATCCTTGGCGGCTTTACGGACGCTGAGAAAGTGCTTGACGCAATCGAGAGCGGCGAGTATCCTGGTGCCGTATACAAGAAGGTTCAGATGGGCTAGTGATAGCTCGATAGCTTGCGTAAGTCGGTACGCTGCAAGCATCTGATTAGAGGGTCGCACTCGACGGAGTGCGGCCCTTCTTCTTTTCCAGAGGACACACATAGGGGCTTGACACACAGTAGAAAGTGTGATATGGTACGCTTACATCGATACAACGTGGTGACTAACTACTGTGTTGTATGTGGTCAGTCAGCACTTCACATAGCTAAAGAAGGACTAGAGTGTATCGATCCCACCAACGTAACTGCTATCTCCCACAAAGTATCACAGAAACGTATCCATGACATACGACCCCCCTCTAAAAGTGACGATCCCGACTCCAAGTGAAGTCCCAAGAGGCTTTGGTCCCAATTCCACAGGTAAACGTGGTGGCAACCTCCGTGTCCGATGCACTAACGCTGAATATGACATGATCCAAGTTGAAGCCGAACGTCTAGGAATCACACTCGCTAACTTCTGCCGATGGTGCTCTGTTCAGGTCGCTGAACAGATGAAACTCCATCGTGAAACCGGATCAGTCAAATGGAGTGCCGAAAGTGAGTCAAATTGATGAGATTCTATTCGATGAAACACAATTGGCAGCGATTAATGCTTGTTGCGATCTATCACGGCGAATTGTGGGTGTTACAGGCTCTGCCGGGACTGGGAAGACATCTATCCTCGCCGCAGTACATCCCGCTCTTAGGAGAGCAGATCGTTCCGTGGTATTATGCGCTCCTACAGGAAAAGCTGCCAAACGTATTCAGGAAGCTACTGGAATTGAGGCTAGAACGATTCATCGCCTCCTTGAATACCCACGACCCGGCGAAGTAGACTCCAACACCGGCAAAGCGTTAGTCACAACCGACCCGAAACGTGATAGGCGCAATCCCATTGACTTCGATGTTGTCCTGGCTGATGAGTACGCTATGGTCAACGTCGAAGTTCATCGTAACCTACTTGATGCTCTCCCACCTGGGGGCGTTATTCGTATGTTTGGAGATGCTAATCAACTCCAACCTATTGAACAAATCAAGAGGTTACAGAAAGAGCCTTCCTCCTTCCTCAAGATGCTTGAGAAGTTCGATGGTATCCGTCTGGAAACCATACATCGTCAAGCAGCAGGAAGTAGCATCATCGAGAACGGTGCAAGAATCGTAGTCGGTAAAATGCCGATACGTAAGGAAGAGTTCGCATTGAAGATCTCATCCGAGCCTGTTCAAGCTGTTCAAGACTTCGTGATGGATAGCCTTGATGATGGATTTGATTATGGCGGATTAGACTGTCAGCTTATCTGTCCTACCAAGGTAGGCTGGGTAGGCACAGAAGCCCTCAATGGTGCACTTCAGCTACTCCTTCAGCCATCTAGCAAGGACTACCTTAACGTTGATAGGCATAAGTGGATAAAGGAAGAGTACATCCGCTTCTATGTGAACGATAAGGTCATCAACACCAATAACAACTATCCATTGGAGGTGTTCAATGGTGAAACTGGTCTTGTCAAAGGGTTCACGTCGGACGGATCTATCACAATCGACTTTGGGGACAGAACCATTGATATACCTCCTTCCCTTGAAATGCAAGGACGGAACGGCATATTCTATATCAACCCTCAAAAGGACATTGATCTTGCATATGCTATCACAACCCACAAGGCTCAGGGGAGTGAGTACCAACGAGTATGCTATATCATGAACGGTTCGCGCTCATGGACACTAAACCGCAAGAACTTCTACACAGGCATATCACGAGCACGCGAACACGTTACTGTGTTGACTGACTCCCGTGCGCTCACTCTATCACTCCAGAAGGCGGGAGATAAATGACCAAGACTGTCATCTTTATCAACGGACCTCCACGTAGTGGTAAAGATACTGCTGCGAAGTTCATCACCAAAGCGATGTCGAACTGTAGTGAGTACAAGCTATCACAGCCACTCAAACATGGTCTACGTGAGATGTTTCAACTCACTCCCAAAGCCATGAAGACATTTGAAGAGTATAAAGAGGAGCCTGGAGCCATACTAGGTGATTTGTCTTGGCGTCAAGCTCAGATATGGCTGTCCGAGGAAGTAATGAAGCCCATGTTTGGACAGAACATCTTTGGTAAGATCGGAGCGAGGCACATCCACCGTGACATGATCGCCCCGCGTATCGTCATCTCAGACTGTGGATTCATCGATGAAGTTAGGGCCATTAGAGATTACCGTGAGCACCCTTCCTGCTATGCACTCATTCTATACCGGGAAGGATGCAACTATGACAACGATTCCCGTGACTATGTGGACTTTGCGAGTCTCGGTATTCCAGTATTCGCGATCAACAACGATCACGATCTGGAGATGTATGAAGTTCAGGTTAAAAGGGCATTGAAGACATGGAACCTGATACCGTAACAGAAAACTGGCTTCTTCAAGAGTTCTCTACTCGGGCTAGAGCTTGTGGCCTAAAAGTAGACTGTATGGGGTCAGGTAAGCTCGATTCAGAGATCGTAGTCATTGCTGAGGCGCCTGGAGAGCGTGAGTGTGAGATGAAGATGCCACTCGTAGGTGGTAGTGGCAAGTTCTTGTGGACACTACTCGGTAAATATGGCATTCGAAGGAATCAGTGCTATGTTACGAACGTGGTTAAGCAACAAGTGGCAATGTCTACTAAGACAGATGCTCGTAGTCCTGTTAAAGCAGTTGAACTTGAACACTGGGAGGGGCTACTGGATTGGGAACTGGATCATCTGCCCAACGTCAAATACATTCTCGCATTGGGAAACTATGCATTGCACGCACTCACGGGTGACAGTGGAATTACGAACTGGCGAGGGTCAGTTGTTGACGCACTTGTTGGCAGAAATCGTAGACCCATCCAGATCGTCATCACTAACAATCCAGCCCATGTACTCAGGAACATTACTCTAGAGCCCATGTACAAGTTCGACCTAGCCAAACTCAGGAACGTGATCGATGGAAACTATAAGCGACACGATATCCGGGCCATCATTAACCCCACAGCAGACGAAGCAGTTGATTACATTACTACATTGCGTAACGATCCAGCACCAGTGGCCTTTGACATTGAGACTATTGCCAATGAGACCGCTTGCATTGGTTTTGCTAACAATGCTCACGAAGGTATGTGTATTAATTGGAGAGACAGGACCAGTAATAGTTACACCCCTGCCGAAGAACGTCATATACGGAGCGCAATTGTCGACTGGTTTCTGTCTAGTGATACATCCTTCATAGCACAGAACGGATCGTTTGACGCTGGTTATCTCTGGTATAAGGATAGGATTCATGTCCCTAAGATATGGTTCGATACACTTCTCGCGCATCATACCTTATACCCCCGTATGCCTCACAACCTTGGTTTCCTCACAGCCCAGTACACCACTCACCCCTACTACAAGAACGAGAAGGACGATTGGAGAGAGGGCAGTGGGGACATCAATGAGTTTTGGGAATATAATGTTAAGGACTGTTGTATCACGTGGGCAGCTCATAAAGCTTTATGGAAAGAGTTGACTCAACAGAAGCTAGCAGGCTTCTTCTTCAACCACGTAATGCGTCTACAACCTCATCTTATACAGATGCAGGTATGTGGTATTAAGATAGATGAGGATATGAAGGATCGTGTCGCAGAGGATCTCGGACAAAGACTTAAACAACAACTCGCAGAGGTACACTCGCATATACATGTACTTACAGGCGATAGAGAATACAATCCAAATATTAGATCAACTAAGCAACTTGGAGAGCTTCTGTTTAACAAACTTGGGCTGGTTGGACGAGGATCTAGCACCAATAAGGACAATCGCGAAAGAATGCGGATACATCCTAGAACAACTGACGAACAGGTTAAACTCATTGACGCTATTAACGTATACAAAGTCGACCATAAGTTCCATAGCACCTACGCCACCTCACGAATTGACTCAGACGGTCGAATGAGGTGTGAGTACAAACAGTTTGGTACTCAGAAAGCTCCTGGCAGGCTATCCAGTACTGGAGTCCTCTGGGGTACAGGCACGAACCTACAGAACCAACCCGAACGAGCGTATCCTATGTTCGTTTGTGACGACGAGTACATGTTCTCGTACTTCGATCTCAAACAAGCGGAGGCCAAGGTTGTTGCCTACAAGTGGAACGTGGCTGGACTTATCGAGACTTTCGAACGAGCAGAAACTGAGGAGGGCTTCGACGTACATCGAGCAAATGCTGCTCGAATATTTCGAGTCCCATATGACGAAGTGCCCACCAGCGATTACAACAAGGATGGAACTCGTTCTCTTAGATTCTTTGGCAAGAAGTGCGTACACGGACTTAACTATCGAATGCTTGCACCCAGGCTGGCAGAGGATTGTAAGGTTCCACTTCATCAAGCGGAAGAAGCGTTTTATTCGTATCATCGAGCTTTCCCTGAAATACAACGAGCCTGGAAGCGCATCATCGACGAGGTACGAGTTGAGCGACAGCTATTTAGTTGTCTAGGTAGGAGGATGATATTCCTTGAGAAGATTACTGAGGAGAGCTTCGACAGCGTTATTGCATTTGATCCACAGTCCACCATCGGAGACAAGGTTGGCGGAGTTATCTACCTATGCCAGGAGGATAAAGAGTGGCCGTCGGATGCCAGGGTCTTACTTAACATCCATGATGCGCTCATTGCAATCCACCGACCCAAAGACAAAGAGATCGTACAAGCGATCATGAAGAAACACGCTGAAGCTCCTATACCTATCAGGGGTGAGATGATATCGATAGGCACCGACTTCAAGGAATCAGTAGCAGGAGAGGATGGGATACACAGATGGTCAACACTAATGGAAGTACAACAAAATACCTAAACAAGTTGTCTACTCTTGGAATTCGTGCTCGCAACGCTATGGCATCCAGTGAAGTTATCGATGACGACTCGTTTGTGGATCTAAAACTTCGTGACATTATGAATACACCCAATCTAGGATTGTCCAGTTTTTTGGAGATATGTTTGGCAGCACACCGTGTACATGCTCGATGGAAACAAGCCCAAACTCGTTGGGGAGAGGTTTTCTACGCTATGAAGCGTAGAGAAGGATATGCCAACCAAACCTATGAACAGCTTGTAAAGGCTTATGGTCAAAAGTTCCTCAAGTCTATCCCTCTACCTGTTACTATTGACAAGGAAGCTGATAAGGTTCACTACTACGGGAATCGTACACACCCAAGAACCATCTGGGATATGGATAAGGCTGTAGAATTGATGATGGATATTGGCGAGGACGACGATGCTCCCGACGAAGATTTACAAAGATACGAAATGGTTATTAGTTTTCTTGTAGAACGGTACGCTCGGGCCATGATAAGTAATCATCACCCTATCAGGCAACTTATATCTGATATAGCTGACTATGGCTAATTAATGAAGTACCAAAATCTAGTTAAACCAGACACCTTCATCGGACAGTACATGGAGTATATGTCCAACGTAGAAACACCGTATGCCTATGACTTCTGGTGTGCGCTATGGGCAATAGGAGTTGAATGTGGACGTACCGTATATGTTGATCGCCCTAGTGCTCCTGTGTTTCTCAACTGGTATCTCATACTGGCGGCTGAGTCAGGAACAACGCGCAAAAGCACAGCAGTCCGTGCGGCATCTGCACTCATTAGCGGAGATAGAGAAGTCCTTTCGGGAAAGACTTCGCCTGAGTCCCTTGAACTCATCCTCCACGAATGTACTAGACAAAGAGGCACTGCTACAGCGCATTTCGCAGTACCAGAACTTGTTACAATCCTCGGGCGAGAGGGTTACATGTCCACAATGCCGGGGCTCCTTACAGATCTCTACGATTCTCCTGAACTTAGACGATCTCCGGGCACCCTCAAATCAGGGGAGATAATCCAACGTGACGTATACATCACCTTTCTCTCAGCGTCTACTCCAAGCTGGTTGGTCACAGCAATCAATCCTAGCGTTATTGAAGGCGGTTTCACCAGCAGAGTTATGTTCATTGTGGAGGATGCTCGCAAACGATCCATCCCTTGGCCCTGTAACTCCAGAAGAACTGGACAGTCCACAGTTCAAATGGTATTGCAAGAGACATGCACAAGAGCTAGAGGAATTGGAGGACTTACTATCTCCCAAGGAGGACTCCGCAAGTTCACCAAATGGTACAACAACCGACCAGTCTCAAACGACCCCTTCCAGTCCTCCTTCGAAGCTCGTGAAGACGATCATGTGCTTAAGCTTGCCGCTTGCCTTGCCATCAACGATGGAACGTTGGAGCTGCAAACTACCCACATCACCACAGGTATCAAGGTTATCGCTGATGCCAAGTACAAGGCTAGCCAACTCTTCGGCGGATCGTTCTCGACTGGAGCTAGAGTTGGCAATGCAGTTACCCGAGTACGTGAGATTCTCATCAGTGCCGGTGGTGACGGAATACGTCACAACGCACTCTATCGCCGCGTCAATAATAGACTAGACAACACCGAGTTCAAACTACTCATGAAGATACTACATGAGTCAGACTTGATACAAGTATTCGAGGTGAAGAACGGTGGGAAGATCTATAGAGCTACACGTAACATAGAGAACTTTGGTATCATCTCTGAAGTGCTTGCTAAGGTGAATGCTTAGTTTATTAGCTGGGACTCTGGATTAGGATCGATCTCGAAGTTCTCCAGCAAGAAGCCATCTGTGATGCCATACTCCGCTTTGAGCTCCACTCCTACAGCAGCCTCCCAAGTACGTAGTACCTGAAGCATGTCATTGTCTTCTTGGATAAGCTCTAGGTTCATCTTGTCAATGAACCGTAGCTTCTCACCCTCAGTCACTGGGAAGGTATTACGCTTCTTATCAAACATCTCACCAGCACCACGAACGGCATCAATCTGGCGCCTGATGATCCTGACACGATGCTTGTAATTAGCTATCGCCATCTGGAAGTTCACGTTAAAGTTGGCAATGATCTCATAAGATGGACGGTTAGGTACTGTAATCGGTGCATCCGATGGTACAGCAGTTTTCAAGTCCACGTTACCAGGGCCAGCATCTCTGCGCGAGCGTAACTGGGCTACACGGTCAGCACCTTTGATCTTAAGGCGCACCAAGTCTGAGACTGATGAACTGCTTGCTGGCCTAAAGACTGAGCTTACCAACGGTGATGCATATGAAACCTGGCTACGCAGCGACTCACCAGTAGCATCAAGAGCGCGCTTGCCGCCCTTCATCAGCTTATCACTGATATCGCCTCTCTTACCTTCCGATACGCCAATGTTAAAGGCATTGCCAGCAGCTACGAACATACCACCAGCAGTCCCTAGAATTGCCTGAACCATAGCTGCGATTTGGGTATCCATTGCTGAGTCAGCATAGCGCGATCTACCACGATTACCGCCAGAGATACGCTCTCCACCCGCTAATGGTATTATTTCGTTATGGACACCAAGGCGCAAGCTGTAATTATTGGCTGCAAATGCTGCCTGTACTAATGGAGGCACTGGTATGTCAAAGAACCTAGCTAAACCAGCTAAGAGATGGGCACCTTGTATGACAGGACCTTCCTGATCCTTAAGTGGGTTGGCAACTTCGAACTCTCGATTGGGCTCAAACTGCTTACCAGATGAAGCACCTGTAAACATGTCAATCATCTCTAGTGAGATAGCATTAGCTAATGTCCATTCAGGTGATACTGATATGGCGATGAAGTCAGTAGGCTCTCCTCCAGGGATGTAAAGGATGTAGTTGTTATTACGCTGTTCAACAGTCAACACGTTCCAGAAGTGGTTGTTATGCTCTTTACTGAGCATGGAGTTATAGATAGCAGCAGATGCTCCAGCGGCTATTGGGAGAGTTATCGATGTAGCTACTTGTGCATACTTACCATTCTTTATGCCATGCTTGATGCTACCACCCATAGTAGCCCAAGCCTGAATCATTGGATTAGAGAATGGCACCCAGGAATGGAAGGTACGAGAGGCTGCCGAACTACCTACCTGCCTAACATCACCACCAGTCAGCCTACCAAATGCAGCGCCCTCGCGTACTAACTTAGCAACGCGCTGATTGGTAGCATAGTCATCGAGGTTACCCTCTAGGTTAGATCGTGGGCCGATCTTCTTCATCATAGCTGCCAGTGCTGGTCCTTCGTAGGCAGCTTGTAGAATGTGCTTGTACATACGCCATGCAGCACCTAGCATTGAATGGTTATCACCATACTGTGGTGAGATGATCTTCATGATGTCCGAGATAGATGGATTGATCTCACTGTTAAAGGCACTACCAGTTAGTGTACCTGCATAGCGATTCACTGATGTCAAGTAGGATCGCTCAATTCGTTTCTCCAAGTTCGATAACCATGCTCGCTGTGTATGAGCAGGCATCATTCTGAACCAGGGCGTACTACTGAGTGAGAACTCAAGCCTTGCAGCTATCTCCTTAGAGATGTTAGTAGTGGCATGTTCCCAGAACCCCTTAACGGCGTCAGCAGGTGTGTATACAACTCCACGTGCTATAGCGTTCTGCATGTTCTGTTGAGTAGCATATTTGAATGCCTTGATCGAGAATGGTGGCAAGCGTGTAGTGAACGTTGTGAACAACGTCTTGAACTTCTTACCCGTAGCATTGATCCAGCCAATGTCTTTAGGACGGCCTTCAATAGCTTCCTTAACGTACTTGTTAGGTACGAGGAATAGATGCTCATCTCCACCACGTCGGACTACAATAACGCTCTCTCTGATCAAGTTCTCCTGTGTCTCACTGAGAGGCACCTTCTTACTGAATTCCAGTACCTTAGCAAGTTCAGGAGTGTCATTGAACTCGTTGATGATCTGAGTAAGCGTCCTGTCCTGTCCAATAGTCTGCTTGCCTAGATAGGTAGCATACTCATTAGTACGTGAGAGTAAGTTAGGCAAGAACTCTCCAGCCTCATTGATACCAGTCAGCCTACTGAGCAAGTTCCACTGGAACACTGACTTATCAGCATGATCGACTACGTGGTACAAGTAGTTGGTCAAGGCATCTGCTGGATTAAGCGGAGTAGTAGTACCACTTCCCGCAGTAATGCCACGACGCATGAACTCCTTGATGCCAGTAAGTTGCTTGCCCTTAGACGTAGAGACTCCTACGATCTTCTGGAGCCCTCTGATGAAGTTGTCAGGCAAGTCCTCTGCTATAGTCTTACCCGGCATGAACATTGATACACCTGACGCATCTGACGTAAAGTGCTTCAACTCCTTCACGAACTCAGAATCGATGACATTACGTGACACCAGATAGTCTAGCGTCCTTGATGTGATCTTATGATAGTCAGCCTCTAAGGCAGCAAGCTCTGTATCACCAGCCAACCTTGCCATAGATGCTCGCAGTCTGATAGTCTCGACACCAGTCTTTGGGCCTGTAGCACCACGGAATGCATTCCTAAACAGTCCAGGCTTGACAAAGTCAGCATCAACGATACCTCGGCTATGTAGATACGCCTCGATCTCTAGAGCGGTCTTGGTATCGGATATAGTCTCCATCTCAGCCTTCAAGGCTAGATCGCGAGTGTTACTGATCTCACGTTCCAAGGTAGCTAGAGCGCGGCTCTGTAACTCTCTACGAGCCAACATTCCCTGGAACAGTATAGCCTTACGTTCCTCTCCGACTGTCGCAACTTGACGAGCCCACTTATCTACGGATGGGAATGTGATTGTTCCAAGCCTACCATCTCTAGCGCCCTGAGCAGCACGCCCATAGGAGTCAAGTTCCTTGAACTGCTCATCAAGCGCCTGAGCATCACGGTCATTAATAGCACGACGAGTAGTTAGTGTACCATCAGGATTCCTGAACGTAAGCTCTACATTTTCCATAGCAGTATTGACATTGGACTTCTCATCGACGATCATTTCATGCAATGCACGTATGGAAGACTCACCACTCAGTGGTGGGGCTTCACCCTGCCCTAATGGTGCAAAGTTAGATGGTCCTAGATTGCGCTTAGGAGCAAACTTCCTAGGCAATAGGCTCTCGACCAGATGAGGCTTCCTAATGATTGCAAGGGCAACACCGACACCAGCGGCTACACCCAATGTAGCCTTCAAGGCTGTATTAGCTCTCTCAACCTCATTGTGATACTGTTCTTGTGCTAAGTCCTGTGGAGTTGTAGTCGGTGGCAGTGCCTTTACGGTAGGAGTAGCTGGTAGTGTGCTAAAGACTGGAGGCGGTGCAGGTGGTACTGTAATTGAATCCCTAGGCAATGTTGAGAAGCCTCTCGATCTGTCATCAGTACCAGCCGATAGATCAACTCCTTCAGGTCTGAGAGCTTCAGCAGCGCCAGCCTCACTAATGAGGCTGAAGTTATCTAGCCACTTCCAGAAGTCAGATGCAGCAGGAGTCTCATCTTCAGGTCTGGCAGCAGGAGTCTCATCGAACGTTCCAGGCTCTGGGATACTAGCTAGTGTTGGTCTACCAGCAGCAGCACGCATTCCCTGCATCATACCACCAGTAATAACCCCCTCAGCTCCCATCCTAGTTACCCTACCAGGACCACCCATCTGTATAGGTGCTAGAAACGTAAGAGCCTTGCCAGCCTTAGTAATAGGCGGCTTGATAAGAACTGGAGGTATAACCTGTCCTATAAACTCAGCTGCTTGAGCCAGTAGAGTGTCTGAGTCAGGTGTGTTAAATATCACATTGGACATATTGCGTGCTTTCGTACCTGCGTCTACGATCTGTCCACTAACTCCCTCATTCAAGTCCTTAGAGACCTGTCGGATTCCATGGAACGGTAATGGAGGTCGGTACTCATCTGGAATCCTGCTATGAGGATCACCTTGTCGGTTACGTTGAAGTCGCTTCATAGCAAGGTGAAGGTCATTCAACAAGCCTGGGGCATTAGGTACAGCCGTAGCTGCCATTGCCGAGAGTGGCACCATATCTGAGAAGGACTTGAATCTCTCTGAGATTAAGCGGTCAATGAACTCATTAACACTACCTCGCTCCTTACGACGTTCTGGATCAAGGTTAGATAGGCGTAGTGCAGCTAGTACTGCGCTTTGAAGGGGGCTCTTGTCAGCCATTATTCCACCGGATGCTTGACACCATCAATGCCAACAGGTGTTGATGCTTCGACAACATGCCCACTCATAGTTACATTGTATCCAAGCACCTTACCAGTAGGACTGCTTGTATCGGGAATAGCTACAGGGTTCACAGATACAGTGAAGCCGTACTCCTTCCGTTTCTGTTCAAGTATCCCACCTAGGAAGACATTGAACTCGGCATACTTGTCCTTATCAAGTCCTATTTGCTCGGGCGATAGTACAGGCACTTGAGCACTTGCAGAAGGCTGTCCAGGCTGAGTAGCTAGAGGTTGCCCACCTTGTAATAACTGTAGTGATTTGATCATGTTGACTAACGCATCGGAACCGCCCTTACGGGTAATCTCAGTGCCTTGCTTAAGCTCACCACCCTTCACCTTACCAGTACGTTCAACCTGTGTCTGCTTAATTATAGGCAGCATCTTCATCATGAACGTTAGCGTGTCCAGTGAAGAGTCTCTAGACCCTTGAGGCTTTGTAATATATGGAATCCTATCAGATCCCAAATGGCTACCAGACGTTGGGAATTGTGGAGTCACTCCTAGATCCTTGGCACGACTGGCATTAGCTGTGCGACTGAGTGCATCTTGCAGCCCTGGTATATCAGGGAATTTAGCTGCCTCTGGATTGATTTTGTTGGGGTCGACGAGCACTCCAGCCGTACCAGCTTGCTCAATTAACTTGGTAATAGCTTTAAGATGTGTATCCTTACGCTCGTCGATCCCCTTAGAACGCTGGAGTGCCTGACCAATACCATGCGTAGCAAGTTGCTCAGTCGACTTGTTAGCACCAGCCAACGACGACTGTAGTCTAGCCGAGTTAATGTTATTTAGCGTGTTAGATAGCCCGAAAGGGTCAAAACCTGGCATGACTATGTTCCTGGGTGGAAGTTAGGAAAGAGCTGACCTTGTGTTCTTCTCAGTGGATCATTGGTCTGGTTGCCGAGCTGCCCAAAGATAGCATCGAACAACTTAGTACGTGCAGCCTCCTGACTAGCAGCAGCTTGGTTGGCTTGGTGAGTGAGGATACCAGCTCCAGCAGCATTGAATGGGATCGATCCACTTTGGTCAGCAGCTACTGGCCTAACATCAGACAGTGAGTTGATGAAGTTAGGTGTAGCAGCTCCAGACGTAGGCTGAGGCGCTTGAAGTTGCCTACCACCAGCAATGGAGTTCAACAACTGCGTCCCCGAACCAAGTGTACGATCTTGGAACCTATCTCGCGCTCCTTCGAATGCCTCTCTAGCATTACGTTCAGTACCGAACTGGTTCTGTGTACGTATGTTCTGTACGATCCTGTCTAATGGCCCACCCAACTTGCCGAAGTTAGAGGTTCCACCGCGTAGACGCAGAGCAGAAGTCAAGGCACGGTCAAGCAACGGCCCAGTAACAGATTCAGTTCGCCTTTGATTGTCTCGTTCGACTTCATCACGGAACGTCTGGGCATTAAAGTCTGGTCCCTGATTGAACTCTTCTATGAGTCCTGATCCAGTACGTCCTAGCTGCTTACGTAACAGATTGGCTTGGTTCTCGTTCTCGAATGCAACTTCCTTCAATGCTGCTATCATCGGAGAGTCTGTATCAGTCAGCCTACCAGTCTCAGGATCTAGTCTACCACGTACTCCTTCTGGCCCTTCAGTACCAGCAGTGAACAATCCAAAGTCACGCTCATCACGTAGCTTCTCTTCACCGAAACGTCGTGCTTCAAGATCGTTGAATGCGTCAATAGCTTGAGCATTCCCAGCACCAGACAGTAAGGCACTTAGGATAGGACTGTTAAGTAATCCTCCACCACCACCACCACCACCACCTAGAAGGGCTTGGAGTAGGCTACTAATCCCACCACTATCAGAAGAATCATCATTGCCAAAGAGACTGCCAACAAGGCTAGTTCCTATGTTTAAGAGAGCATCAAAAGGTGAGGCCATTAGAACGCTCCTTGAGTACCTAGACCACGTTTCTTAGTCCTAGTACCCTGTCTACGTTGTGATATTGCATCAAGCAATGGTGACGATCCACCAAGTGCTGAGTCACCACCCACTAGTCCTCCAGCGGAAGCTCCAGTTGATAGTGCCGCGCCTGGATCAAATAGGGCTTCAGTGCCCAGGGCTGTTCGTATATCGGGCTCGAGTTGTGCAGTACGTTCAGCACCAAGCGTTTCAGCCTGGGAGACAAAAGGCGACACGTCGAACACGGACGAGTTAAGAGGGAAGCTTCTTGCTTCTTGTTCTGCTGTACCGAATAGCTCATCTAAGTCCCTCTGGTTAAGGCCAAGTATCGAGTTACTGATCGTACCTAACCGTTCTTGGCCTGCTGTCCGTTGATCCTTCAGGGCTTGATTAGCATTGAAGGCACCTAATGCATTCAAGTTGCCACGAGCTTGAGCCGTAGAGATCTGTCTCTGTGGCCCCTTCTGCCTCTCATCCAAGATAGCCTGGATTATGTCATCATCAGCAGTGAATACCGGATTCATCGACTGCGGGTCATTCGGGATCAAGTCGAAGAAGTCAGCAAACGGTTGCTGTGCGGCAGCTACTTGCTCACCAAATGCGTCCCTACGACGAGTACGTTCCGTATCGAACGTAGTGGCCTGTAGATTAGGTAGATCGAATACTCTCTCAAACTGATCAAGACTGGCGTTAGGATCGATACCTCCTACGAACTCGTTGAAAGCAGGCTCTAGTAAAGCACGTAGTTCTGCATCCGTATCGAATGGGTTACCTAGACCGAGTAGTTCCTCTAACTGTGATGCTTGGAACTCACCCTTCAACGCTTCTGGATCAACTATGGCTCTACGGAACTGGTCAATATCTGTAGGATCAAGTCCAGATATAGACCCAATGATATCATCAAAGACATTAGGTCCTACGTTCATTGACCCAAACAGGGACATAAAAGGATCTTCCCCACCAGACAATCCTTCAAGGTTACCAGGCATTCCTTCAAACTGAGTCGGGTCGTGCCTCTGGTCACTACGAGCAAATGCCTGTACGAGATTCATAAGTAGACCAAACTTCCCTAGAGATGAGAAGTCCATCGTGTTACCAGCAGCATGAGAAGCTACTGCATGGTTACTTGTCCCAGAGATGTCTACCCCTCTAGAATTAGTAGCATCTACTCCAAAAGCAGCATCAACTGCCGCTTGGGTATGACTACTATTAGGATCAAGTCCTACTGCAGCAAGAGCTACTTGCCCACGACTCATGCTTGGATTGAAGCCTTCAACACCGAAATCGCCTAATACCCCATTAAAGCTCCCTGGAGAGACTTCGTCGGGGATGTCTCTAAGACCTATATTGGACGTTGGATCAAACTGGTTATGAGCTGTATCATAAAGACTGCCACTATTTGGCCCCATTGACCACGTATCAAACTGGGATGGAGTTGTGTATGCACGGGCATTCGTTGGCTGCCGCGGATGCGGCCTTGGGGCTACTGATACTGGTTCTATTGGCGCATTAGGACTGGTAGGAGGATTAATAGCTGCGTATTGGTTTAGTGCATTAGCTATCGCGTTCTGGGGATCGAACTCATCAATAGCCATACCGCCTTGATTAACAGCTTTAGCTTTTGCTTCTGCTACAGCTGCCATTATAG
>Ga0098039_1000418_pt1 | contig 18413 bp, 19 predicted proteins | sample 6_EtaG_FD_75047 | JGI IMG/M metagenome (GOLD analysis project Ga0098039, IMG submission 75047) | Marine viral communities from the Subarctic Pacific Ocean - 6_ETSP_OMZ_AT15160 metaG | ecosystem: Environmental > Aquatic > Marine > Oceanic | place: Pacific Ocean | collected 2015-01-08 | reverse complement strand
TCGATGGGCTACGGGTCATGGCCGCGCGCACGGGGGACTATCAGGGCCAGCTTGGGCCTTTTTGGTGCGGTCGTGACGGTCAGTGGGTTGAGGTTTGGCTGGACGACCAACCGCCGATGGCGACGAAGGTTGGCATTTTACGCAAGGGATGGCGAGAGCCTCTTTGGAGCGTTGCAAAATATAGTGAGTACGTGCAGGCGAGGAACGGTCGACCGAGCATGCGATGGGCCCAGGCCCCTGCTCAGATGCTGGCGAAGTGCGCCGAGGCTCTGGGGTTGCGCCGAGCTTTCCCTGAGCAGCTTTCAGGCTCGTATGCGCCAGAAGAGGTAGAGGCTTTACAGGACGAGCCAGAAGCATCCATCGGCTCTGGGCTTAAGGAGAGCGACACCAGAACGAGCGTGGGTGCTCTGCTCGCCAAACGCCGCGAGGAACAACAAGGGGAGACAACTCCACCCGTGGTCGATGAAAAGCCAGTAGAGGTTACCCCTGAGCCTCTGGATGCTGAATTCGTGGAAGCCGAGGTGGTAGTGGCCAGCGCTGAGATAAGAGATGAGATCTCGGCTCTCTTTGAGATCTTGCTCGAGAAGGAGGGAAGACAAAGGAAGACCAGGGCTTGGCAGATGAAACATATAAAGATCGCCCTTGGGCAAGCTCCGAACGTCGATGCTATGAGCTTAGACGATGCGCGAGATCTTCTAGTGTATCTGGAAAAATCTATAGAAGAGAAGAAGGGAGACTGAAGTGTCCACGTTCGAAGTCGATAACATCGTCTATATAAATCGTGAGTGCAAGGATCACTCCTTCACTATCAGGTGGTTTCACTCAGCGAGCCCTGGCGGTCGTCGCTACATCTTTCAATGTAAGGTTTGTGGCGAAACCATCGGCAGGGGCATGGGGCCGAAAGCTGCGGTGGCTGCTGGGATTAATGTCGAAAACGCAAAAGTGCTCGAGCGCAGCACATGGAAGACACGCGCTATGCGGTCGACGTACATCCAAGAACTTAAAGAAAAGAGAAAGGAGGTCCTACAAGAAAAAAAGAAAAAAAAGCGGAAACCAAGCCAGTACACAAATGCTCGTATCGATAAGGGTCCATTCAAGACGAATGAAAAGGTGGTGCAAGAAATAATCGCGCTTTTCAATGACGGGATAAGACCTCTATCGATAGCCGTGCGCCTCAAGCTTAAAGCGCGGTTCGTTGTCAAAGTGCTTGGCGACGAGGGCTTGTTGACTGATGAGTATTTCAAGGGACTGGAGCTGGAAGCTAACCAGTTTTTCAAAAGATAATAAGGAGTAAGAGATGGCAAATGGTGTGAACAAAGTAATCGTAGTGGGAAACCTTGGCCGAGATCCAGACGTGCGTTTTACCGAGGGGGGTATGTCGATCTGCAATTTCAGTGTCGCCATCGGTGAGCGCCGAAAAGGGAAAGATGGGGAGTGGGTAGATCAGACCGAATGGGTGAAGGTGGTTTGCTTTGGCAAAACCGCCGAAAACGCCGGTAAGTACCTCGCCAAGGGTCGGCAAGTTTATGTTGAAGGGCGGATGCAAACCCGCAAATGGGCAGACCGCGATGGCAACGATAAATGGACGACAGAGGTCGCTGCCAACCAGGTGCTTTTCTTAGGCGGAAAAGGCGAAGGAAAGCCCAAGGCCCAGGAAGAGGATATGACCTACGCCGCCCCTAAGCAGCCGGACAGCGGGACAAGAGGCAAGGATCAAAGAGTTATGGAATTCAATGGTCAACGCCGACGTGATGAAACACCTTTTTAGTGGGAGTGCAAAATGGCTGAAATGAATATGGTTGTCCTCGGTGGGCTCGTCCAAAAAGATCCGGTGGTCGGATACTTTACGGACAAAAAAACAGGCGAGGAAAAGTGTCGAGCGAAGTTCTTCGTCGAAACTAAAAACGCTTTCCAGGGGCAACGCAAGGCAGAATGGCTGCCATGCGTTGCGTTTGAGGGCACCGCTGAATATATAAGAGAGTATGCGAAAGCTGGCGACCCGTGCTTGGTGCGCGGGCGCCTGGCTGCTTACCGGTATAGGCAAGGCAATACCGTAGTCCATAAAAGCGAATGCGTCGTGATGACCTTTCAGCTTCAAGGCGAAAAACCGTATTGGGGCTTTAAGGACATCAAGTTTGGCGAAAAGGCAGATCTACCCGATGATCTTAAGCTCAAACCACCCGAACGTGCGGCACCAAAAGTTAAAGCTCCATCTGATGGCAGGCTCTCCACAGGGGGAAAGCTCCACAAGAAAAAGCCCACAAAAGGGAAGCCCCGAAAGCGACGTGCAAGAAAAAAGGAAAAATAGACCTACAAAAAATAATGGTGATCGCTATAAGATGCGGATTATCGAGGCATTAAACGAAAGCAAAAAACGGGGCAAGAAGTGACCAATCAAGACGAATTAATGCGCGTTGCCAAGCAGATAGAAACGCTGGGAGAGTACCTCGACAACTTACGGGCATCACACGATCCCAAGGTTGAGGGGCGATTTCTGTCTGAAACGCGCCCCATAACAGAGGCCATCCCTGATGCTCCGGTGGGCGATGATGTCTTGATGCCGCCGGGATGGTCCTTGAGGGCAAATAGGCTTGCCCGCGTTGTTAAGGACTTAGAGGTGGTGGTTGCACATAGCCCGATAGTGGTTTCTGGCCGGATGGTAGACGTCGAAGATGGCACCGAATGGGTTCATCTAGCGTGGGTCCGAGATGGGCACTGGAAGTATCACACCTCGCCAAGAGGGGTCGTGTCACATAGGACTAAAATCGTTGAGCTGGCAGACCTTGGATTCCCCGTCACCACCGATAACGCCAAGCATATCGTTACCTTCCTGCGGGCCTTTGAGGACTGTAATTTAAAAAGTTTGCCGATGGTGCGGTGCGCCCAGAAGCTTGGGTGGCAAGGCCCACTGGCCAAGGGATACCCATACGGCTTCTTACTGGGTGAAGAATCCTGGCATGCTGGTCGTACCCACCCGGCCAAAAGTTCGCTTACGGAAGGCCCTGTGGGCTCTTGGAGCAAAAACCGGATAGGTTTTAGAGCTGAAACTCCGGGTGAGGCCAGAATAGCATCCGCCTTCAGCCGAGAGGGCAGCCTGGAGGGGTGGAAAGACGCTATCGCCTGGTTGGAGAATTATCCCACTGCTGCCACCGCTGTTATTGCCTCGCTTGTTCCCCCTTTGTTGCCCATTATTAAAGCGCCAAACTTTGTCCTCGACGTCGCCAACCCAACCTCTACTGGTAAAAGCACTGTTCTCAAGGTTGCCGCATCGGTTTGGGGCGACCCCGACGAGAGGAGTCCTACAACCCCACTTTCTAGCTGGGATGCCACCGCAGTTTGGCTTGAGCGAACAGCCGCGCTCAGAAATTGCTTACCCATGTTTTTGGACGACACCAAGCGAGCCAGATACCCCTCGCAGGTTTCATCCGTCATATATGAGCTCACGGGGGGTCAGGGCCGAGGTCGTGGCAAGATTAAGGGCATCGCCAAGGTGGAGAATTGGCACACCGTATTGATCACCACCGGAGAGGAACGCGCAGTCGATAAAAGCGGCGATGGTGGCACCAGGGCTCGAGTGGTGAGCCTATGGGGAGATCCCCTGGGCACCCCGAGCAGCAAAACGGCAACGAAGATAACCCAAATGGCAAGCGCACTGAATTTGAATTATGGTGTCGCGGGTGGTAAATGGGTTCGCTTTATCCATGGTAAGCGCAAGGATTTTAAGGCGCTTATGGAGCGATATTACAACCTGCGCGAGATGTATACGAAGCGGGCCATATCCGAAAAAACGCCCGGTGCCATGGTGCGGGTTTGCGACTACCTTGGAGCATTGCACCTAGCCTTTGACCTCGCAGCAGAGGCGGAAATCTTACCTTGGGAAAAGAACCCCGTCCCCAGCCTGTGGGATGTCGTATTGGGTGCCGCTGAAGAGGCTGACCGAGCCTCAGTCGCGCTTGAGGCCACCCAGAGCTGGGCAACAGCCAATAGGGCAAGGTTTTACTATGACGGCTCAAATCGCGATGCACCATCGGGTGGCTGGCTTGGAAGATGGGACCACAACGTCACCAGCAATAAATACATTTACTTTTACCCGCACCACCTAAAAGACTTCCTGACAAAGGATGGTTTCGACTATCAAGCGACCTTGCGGGTCTGGGTTGATCGAAATTGGGCGAGCAGAAATGGCGCAAACTTAACCCGCCCAATCGCAGTTGATGGCCAAACCTCTCGGATGGTAGCCATTAGCATCGAGGCGCTAGATGGTCTAAATGAAGCTCAGTAAAAACCAAATGGTTCCCTCGGCAGTTGCCCACCGGCTGCCGGGGGTTTTTTATCCATCCATGTAGTTTTTCCAGCCTCGCATCTGAACGTGGGCCAGGTCCCACCCAAACAATTGACCCCTAACAACGCTCTCTTCAACCCTTAGAGTTCCGTCAGGGTCACGCCACCTGCCTCCCCACTCAAGGCCCAGCCCCTCTGCGAGCTTCCCGTATTTTCTCCAGGCGGCATGGACTTCGGGCCTTTGTATGCGCCCTGCGTCATTCAATCCATCGTCCCAAGCATCAGGATACAATTTGCCGCTGCCGGTGGGCCACTCTCTTCGCCTGACGGGCAACATATCCGTATTTAAAACACAGTCGATGGCCATGCCGAATTGGTGAGGAGATATAAGCGTCTTAGAAACGCCTTTAGCTTTTAATATGGCTTGCCTAGAGGGGCTTCTCCTTGTCTCAAAAACAATAACGTGAATACCCTCTTCTTTGCATCGATGAAGAAGCCATTTAGCCGCATTCTTAAATGGCTCTTCGAGCGCATCGACACTCTTATTTATGCTCACTTTATGGACTCAGGCTTTTCTGGCATTTTCACTACGCCTTTTCCTGATTCATACGAGGCCACGGCAGCGCCAACAGCAGCGAAAGCAGCGAGGATGGCCTCAACGGGTGAGATGCCAAAAGCAAAAGCGTCTAAAAAGCCCAGAACGCCAGCAATGCCAATAAGCAATATCGGCCTTAACCACTTAGGGACCTTGCCCCAGACACCGTTGGCCAAAGGACTTTTAAGGATCGGTACGACGACGCGCAGGATGGCGGCGATTGCGCCAGAGGCTACGATGAGGTGGGTTGTGGTTTCCATGATTTCTCCTTTAATGGCTTACTTTTTTTATCTGGTTTATTGAGAATTCGTGCAGCCTCACATTGTATGAGGCGCTATCCATCTTAATCTTAAAGTGGTTAAAGCCGGGACTCAGCGGGATCGGGTCCGATGTCTCCTCATAGGATGTCTTGGTGCTCGCAGCAACAGTTTCCGTTATGGCCGATGATACAATTGTGTCCTCGCCTCTAACATCCAGTATCTCTGCGGTCACTCCAGTCGACCCGGCGCCAGAGGTGTTTTCAATCGTCCAAAACAAAAACCCCTTACTATAAGGCGTATTCCGCACAGAGCTTGGGAATGGCTTCACAAAGAATCTTACCTCGAATAAGAGTTCCTCTGTTGATAACGCGCTTATGATCGGCGCACGTTGATTAACGAAGTTTGTCGCGTCGTAATAAGATGAAAAGTAACAAAGGGGGTGTCTGATGCAGATACCCCAAGGAGGGCCGGAGTGATCAATCCCGGTAAACCCAGATGGGTTTAACGGGGATGCCGGTGCCGATGTCGTATCAGCACTTGAACCTTTTATCAGCTCACACAACGTCCGGTTCCTGCCATGCAGGGTGTGTATTAATTCAGCATCGGCCTCGGCAAAGTTTGCGGTCTGAGAGTCCCTAAGCGCAGCCCCGACAGGGCTCGCTACTTTGTTGATAGATGGCATTATGATCTCCTGAAGTGAAGAGAGCCGCCAAGGAACCTTACTTGTCCTGAGCCTGTGTTTTTCGAGTCAACATCCATCTTTATGTTAAATTTGTTTAATACATCTGGCCAAAAATCTATGGCAGTTACCTCTATGACCACTAGACCGCCAGAAGCAGCAGCAGTGCCCGATGCAGATGCCACCGCCTTTGTCGATGTAGCCAGGTTCTCTGCTTGAACCTTTGCGGTAATTGCCACGTCAACCGCGCTCGTTACAGCATAGGCAAAAACACCGTAAAGAAGGCTGCTTCCACCGTTGGGGAAGTTGGGCACTCGGACGCTAGCGGTTGCTACTTGTATGTTTGAAAGAGCACCGCTGACGGAAAGTCCAGGTGGCTCGGACAGGCGATCATCACAATAATCTGGTATCCCCAGGAAATCAGTGTCAATAGCCCCAAAGCCCTCGGACCAGACCGGAAAATCAACGGGTCTGCCTAGCGAATTGTCGGACTTTGAGTGGTCATAAAAAACGCCCTGGGTTGGGCTGTCTGCTTCTGCACCACCGCTGGGATTCAGTGTTAGTGCATTATTTGTCCCAGCCGATGCTCCTGTGAGATACTCCGTCAAAGCGTTTTGGTTTTGGTTTATCGTTGTTAAGAGGTGGCTTGTTATCGGAAGGTCTTCGAGGACAAGGGTGCTGTCTATGTCGGTAAAATTCATCGTTTCAGAGCCGCTTACCGTCGTTGTTGGCACAGTGTAAGGATTCGGGGTTGTGGCCCCAGAGGGCTCAACTGTCCGAGCAGAGGACTGAGGTCTTGTAGGTACTGACCTGGAAAACGCAACCGTTATATTGAAAACGTCTTCTTCAAGGTCATTACCAAATCCATCCCCCTTGGGGTAAAGAACGCCTATAAGCCTCGTTACGTCGGCAGTGAGCGAGCGGAATGTTCCTACCCATACAGAATTCCACTGCTCTATACCGGTTCGAACACTGGCGTAATTCATGCTAACTTCATCAACAAGAACCCCTGAAGTGTTAAGAATGTGAACTTTCTTAAAATAGACTCTCATGGAAACATCGTTTGGGTCATCGGTCCCTGTTGATGTCATAGACAAGCTTAACATGGTTTCGCCTGTCGGTATTCTAATAGGGGAAATCCATCCATAGGTGTTATCAGCATCAGACCTTCCAGCGATCCACCTATCCACAGTGCCAACAGGGTTATTAACTAAAGTTATGGGCATGACCTGGTTAACAACGGGTACACTAAGAAGACTTCCGTTGGTTCCGTCGTGCGTTACCTGCGTTGCGTGATTGCCAGTCGATAAATTCTTAACAAGAGCAGCATCCCCAGCCGCGTTATGCACAGTAAGACGATTTGTATAAGAATCGGGGTCCACCTCATAGGCATTGGCTCCGACATAACTTGCGTTTTCAATGGTTGCCATTTAATTCCACCGTGTTCCTCTTGTGGACACCCCTATCGATCCGCGTACTACCTGGAAAATGCAATCATCATCGACAGTAAAGCCGAGTTCGTTTGCAGAAGGGGTGGCGCCATAGCCGGCAGGAAAACATATATCGCCAGCCGCAGGAGTAAACGAAGGGGCCATACTTAAAATCATGACGGTCGCGTTCGTTATGGTTCCAACCCTGGCGGCCTCTTTTACAGCGCCTGTCACATCGTAAATATAAATATCCTGGCTCGCGTAGAAGTGGTCTGTTGGGTCGTTCCCACCCCAGGACGAATCTGACGCATTAAATGTTATGGTTGTCGTGCCAGAGTTATAAGACGATATAGCCCCGCTTGGTGCTATAAGAAAACCCTTTTCTTGGACGTTTCCGACAAGAGATATCTCTCCAGTCATTGCGTTGATTTTACGCTCAGACACTAAGAGGTTTTTCGCTGATAAAGTAGAGCCTTCGTAGTCCGGGGTGGTGCTATTAGTAATCGTAACAACGTCACCAGCATTAACCCCAAGAACACTCCAGTCTGCCCTTACCTTATGAAACAGAAGGCCACGAGAAAAGGACTTTTGGATTCGCCTCAACGCTACGCCCACCATGTTCCAGTCAACAGACATTGCAGCATTAAATTTAAAACCCCTTGTAGCTACACCGCTGTTAACGTACAAAAACCTGCTTTCCATATCATGGGCGCCATCTTGATCTGGAAACGAAGAAAACAGCTCTGCATCAAAAACGGTTTCAGTGAACTTGTAGTTGTCGTCCGTTATGTCGTAATTAGCTTTAATGGTTACGACTGATGATAGTATGTTTTGGTCTAGGCTTATTGCCCCAGAAGTATCCACAAGGGTGTTTGCGTCCGTGATCGACGTCAACCCACTCGCCGCAATAGCGCTAATTTTCTGAGAAGACCTCTTAACAGCCAGCTTCCCAAGGACGGTTACATACCAAAAAGATCTGGTTGCAAAACAAAACGCCTCGATAAGCTCACCAATTGATATCTGCTCCTTAAGAACAACCGTCATGGGCAACCCGGTTCCGGCCAGGGCCTCAAATGATGGTATATCAACATCTGAAGCATCTATGCGGGCACCCATAGCGAATTCGTAACCGCCATACGACGCTCGCTCCGCGCCTGGAAGCACGTCGTATGTTGCGCTGTTTGACCCATTACCTGTCTTCGATAATGCTATCTTTAAAAACACAGAAACAGGATCTCCACTTAAGAAAAAAACGTGCTGAACTGCGTTTATTTTAATCGCCCTTGCTGACGATGATGGTCTTGCTGACAATTCCGTGAGCCCTGGAGTCAAAAGATCCGTGCCCTGCGTTGCCGTTATAGAACTCGCCCCTGAAGTATATTCCGTAAGGCCAAAGACATTCCCCTCGAGACTGGAGTCTTCTCCCCATTCACCACTCATAAGAACGTGGGTTGTCTCGCCACCAGTCGTATTAAAAATGGAAATAACCCCAGAGCTCAAGTTCGCTTCGGGGAAAAAACTCTCGCTATGAACCTTCATCTCCTCATAGCCGACATACGCTTTTCTATTTTCAAAAAAACCAGACAGGTCCACAAAGTTGAACTGCCACGTATCGGCCCCAATGTACGAAGGGGCTTGATCGAGCCGGTAGACGCCAACAATGTCAAAAGAGTCAAAGGTGCCATCGTCCTTCAAGTATCCGGCCCTGACCTTCGCTCTTCTCCCCGTAAATCCTGGCGGTGAGGTAAAAACGTCCACCCCCTTCGGGGTTTCCGATGAAGAGCCCAGGTGGGTTTTCGCCTCAGAATCAAAACGGCCTCGAGCCATTTTGGTCATTGTGCTAGGAGTCCCCGCCACAAAAGCCTCTGAGAATATTGTCTCTGAGGCTAGATAGACAAGCGTGTTGTTGGAAAGCCCAGCAGCCGTGCTGATGTCAACCGAATTGGTCGTTGCAGCGGGCAGGGTGCTCTCTAGGTAGGCTTTTGCCGGAGTCCTGGGTGCAAACAAGGCCCTTAACTGGCGCGTGTCTGTGTCTCGCAGGTCAACGCTAACGCTGCCTCCTATTTGCTTTCTTCGCTCAAGATCCAGGCGAGAAGCACCAAAGTTGAACCCGTTAGAAAGTACGCACTGCAAGTAAGTCCTTGGGTGAGCATCGCCCGTAACTGCTGCGCCCGCCTGCACGTCATATAATTCATAAACCTCACCATCCCCGCCGGAGTCATCTTCGGTCTTGAAGACGAACTTCATCGCGTTAGTCCAAGAAAGGCTGGCGGTGACAGCGGCAGACCCGGTTCCCTGGATGGAAACCGGAACGCTATCTTGGACTAAAGACGTAACGTCATGATCAGTAATAACCTGGCGATAAGTATCGTCCTGAATGCCGCTAGATAGATTCCCGCCAATCTGCACTCCGCCAACATGGGCGGTCATATATTCCGAGGCGAGGTTCAGGTCGCCCTTGATATAAATGTCAAGTAAGATTTTTCCGGCCTGCTCGCAAAAAACATAAGGAAGCCCATCTACTGTAAGAAAAAATCTAATATTGTGTCTGCGCCCAGACGTGATGCTGTCAAATGTCATGTTGCGTATTTCCTGAGCCCAACGGACCATCCATAAAGCTCAAGGCCCGGTTGAAGCCTTCTTGGTGACCAGGATGCTACCGAGCTTTCGTCGAGCGTATAGGTGCTTATGAAATTAGAAGAAGACAATGCCGCAAGGGTGGTCCCTGACGATAGCGCCGGGTTGTAGTACCGCAACTTTCTGCCATCTCGGTGGTTGTCCCACCAGGATTCGAATGTTTGATTGCTGCTTGATGAGCCCCAGGCGCTTTTGATGGTTCTTTTTGGGGCCACAAAATCAAAGGAGAGCATTCTCCTCTCATGCGCCGTTCCTCTCGTAAAGGTTCTTGTTTTTCCATCAACGGTTATCGTTTGTTCGCTTTGGCTTTCCCATGGCCCGCGATCATCCAAGAAAGGAGGTTCATTGCTAACCCAGATAAGAGATGGACTGTCCGTATTGGAATGCGAGGCATCCAACCCTGTATCGCCATCAAATCCTATTGTGCCTTCGTCAAATGTTGTTAATGCGTTTCCAAATAAAATGTTGCAGGAAATATTTGGTGTTATGGTTAGGGACGAAACTGCGGCCCCAGAATCTATACTTACGGATGAACTTATAGTCACGCTTGTTATCTCAGGATGAGAAGTGATGGCCGAGTCAAGCCACCCAAGCAAGTCATCTGCTGACCCATCTCCTATTAAATAATAAGTGCCATTAACAAGGGTCACTGTCGCTGTGACCGCATTGGCCGTAATTCTGATGTCCCTATTGGTGCTATCTATAGTCACCGCACCCGTTAAGACCGCCCATTTCGCTGTCATGCTATACCTCTTCTTCTCCCAAGCTCGATGGCCTGGGCGACGGCAATGGCGGTGGCCTCTGGATCTGGCCCCGTGACACCGTAGGTGATCGTAATGTTTACAGGGGGTGCTGTCATATCGCGGTCAGTGCGACTGCCACCTGACGCTAAAGGTGTTTTCTCTTTTGAGTCTTTAGCACCGCCAGACTTAGTGGCCAAAGCCCCGGACATCGCCGCCCCTGAAGCTCCCATGGCAGCTCCAACCGCAAGGGCAGCCGTGCCGTGCGCCACAAGGGCTGGGCCAGCCGGGTGACCCGTAAGGCTAATGCCGGTGCCTTCAATGATCTGCTTAATGCCTATCCCGACAATCTGTTGGCCAATCGAGCTTAAAAAGCTTGCCGCCACTTGCTGGGCAGCATTCTCTTCTCCGGCAACCGCCATCTTGATGAACTGATTCAACGAAGATATGCCCTGGCTGGCCACCGAGGACATCACTTGATCGTGACTAGAACTTATCTCATCGGATACACCTCTAGAGATCTCCATGTGTTTCTCAATTCTTTGCCTTTGGTCCTCTAACTCTTTTTCTCGCAATTCAAGGCGTTCTTGATAGCCCTCTCCCGCTATTCTTGTTTCCTCGTCTTTGGCGTGTTGTGCAAGAGCCACCTGAACACCTATATTTTCACGATGCGCAAGCAGCCACGACCAGGCGGCAACGGATCGCGTGACCAAAGCGTGTTCCTCTGTCTTGGTTAAAATGTCCCCGTATTCCTTCAGGCTATCACTCACCTCGTCAAGAATACCAGTCTGTATCTTTGCTGCCTTTTCCCAGTCGTTTTTGACCTCGACGAGATCTATCTTCCAGGTCTTCTTTTTGGCTGCCTTGCCTTTTCCCTTTGTCGGCTTTTCACTTACCCCCAAAAGCCTGTTCTGTGTTTCCTCCACGTTTTGCAACGCTGAGTCGACACGCCTAATGTTTTCGAACAGAGTTTGCTGAGACTCTACAAGCTGATCCATGACTCTTCTGTGTTTTCCATACGCATGAGCAAACACTTCGGCCCTGTCTTTTTGTATATCAAGGTCCCTTAACTCTAGTTGATACGCCTCCTCGTAATCAGACTGCAATTCTCGTATCTGCTCTGCTCTGAACTTTAACACTTCCTTTTCTAATTTCAGATCCTCTAAAGTAAGTTTGCCCTTCTCTACGAGCATCTGCTTTCTCGTCTTGCCTTGGTTTTTCTCCGCTTCTTCCAGGGCAACAACTTCTTTTCTGAATTTCGCTGTTGATTCCGACAAGCCATCAATATGAGAAACCATATCCGCACGGATTCTATCCCCCTCAAGAAGGGACTTGTTGAGAATATCAATGTCCATACCAAGCTCTTTAGCCGCAAACGCCATGGCGACCATGGCCGCAGTCGCAGCGGCAAATTTCAAACCACCAACCGCCAACGCATCCATGACGTCGCCAAGAACGTAGCCCCAATTCACATTGGCCTGGGTGACCTTCATTGTCGCTTCCTGAAGCTGGATTAAGCCAATACCCATGGCCTTGGAGCTTCTATTGGCCTTTTTTCCTGCCTTGGCGCCTCTACCTGTCGCTCGCGTGTTTTTATCGGTAGCGACGGTTGTCACCCCCATTTGCCTCTCAACGCGCTTAAGGGCTGTCTGAGTAGAGCCAAGAACCGCAGTCATATTCGCATGCTCGCGGCTTGCACTTCCGGTGGTTGTTCGCACCTGAACAAGACCAGCCTGTAGCTTCTTAAGCTCACTTGCGTATTCCTTGGCCGCTATGTCGCCAGCCTTGTGCGCGTCCGTGAGTTTCTTTAGCTCATTCTTGAACTTGGTCGCCGCCTCTGGACCCTTCTTGGGGGCCGGGTCAGGCAACCCGGTCCCAAACTTCCTCATGGCCGCTTCGAGCCTTTTAAGGGTTTGCTCTGCCGCTCCCGCGTTGATGGCTACTTTTAACTCTAGGGGTGCTACTCCGGCCATCGTTTAACTCCTGTTCTCGAGTGTAGGCTTGGGCTGCGCGAATAATCGCCATAGCATCATGAACCCAACTTGGCAGCTCGAGCCCCTCAAGGCCAAGCTTGCCTTCAGTAGACACATAGACTTCCTGAGCAATTCCGATCCACGGGTGGTGAATAAAGTGCCGCCTAGGACAAGTGTCCGTCGCGTATTCGGTGTGTTTAAAATGTTCGTTCTCTGCGCCACCGTGGCACCCCATCAATTGCCTTCGCCTCGTTGGGCACCTGTCGCACACCAAAAGGCTTAGGTCTGTCGCGGTGGCAACCCAAAGAGCCGCTTTTTTTTACTGCCAAGCTCCTGCAATTCTCGAACGCACCCAAAAAGACTCACGATTAAACCAGCCGCTTCGATGGTAGACAAATGCTCTTCGCTTAACTTACCAGTACCATTACACTCAATGTCCACCGGCCCGTTTGGCCCCTCGAGGCCCTTAACGCTGTGAACGCCGTGTTCCACCAGGAGACACATAGCGTCAATCATCTCATTGCGGCCTTCCCAGCCATCCGCCTCTGCTTGCTGCACCCGGCCCATCGCCTCCAAGAAAACCTTCCTTGAAACCGTTTTTAGTCTCACTTTTATTTCGTCCAGCTCAGCGACCTCTTCATAGGCGCCCGGAAGCTCGAGGGCATCCCCATCGCCATCATCAAGCGGAACGCCGTTTTTCTTGCGATCCTTTATGGTTTGCTTGATGCGGGTCCGGTAATTATTATGGACCTCCTTACAGGCATCATTCAAAACCATCTCGTGGGACGGTGTTCCAGGTGTCAATACATACATGGAGGCTCCTACAAGAAAAAACAAAAACAAACCTAAAAGAGGTGTATGCGAAGGGCTCCGTTGCCCGCTGAAGGCCTGGTGCCCACCGCCACAAAATCAATAGCTTCTTGGCCATTAAAATCGCTTCGGGTGGCAGACTCGATAGAGGCAGCTGGCATGCGAACATACATCGCTCCAGCGCCCGAACGACCCAGCTGGACTGCCAGGTCCTGGGCGGTTGCTCCCTGGAGAGTCGCCATTGTGGTCTGATTGTAATATATTTTACCTGTGATCACAGGTCGCTTGCGAATGACCTTATAGCCACTAAACCCATTGGTGCCATCATAGGTCTGATGCTTTTGAAGCTCCAGGCCAAAATCAACGGAAAGCTCTATGAGGTCCGTTTGGGTGCTGCCGATAAAAAACGGCGAGTCGATAGCCACAATTTCATCCCCAACTGTTGGGGCCGAAAAGGTCAACGACGAATGGGCTGGGCTGGTGAACTTGGTAGTCTGCCAATCAGTGGATAAAGTAACCAGGCCGCCGTTGGGCACGTTGAGGGTTGCGCTCGACATACACCCGAAAAGTGCCCTGCCCCACTCTGTTGCGCTCGTAGTCCCGTCGGATTCGACCAGGAAATAAGCATGCGTATGAGATGGATCAGCAGCATCCAAATACCAGCTTGCAGATGGAACAATGTTAGCGCTTGTGGCTGTCCCTGACCACCCTCGATCCATGGTCAAAGTGTCGGTTGCGATACCGGTGATCTCCCTCGCCACCCACTCAGTTCCGGTGTTAAACAAAACAGCGTTCCCAATTGTGTAGTCGGACCCCTCCCCAGGATCCACGGTTATGTCCGGGGTTGCGTTGGTAACCACATCTGAGCCGCCCGCAACGCCGTCGTCGTTGCCATCTACGCCACAAATAACATCCAGTATCTGTCCAATCTCCGTTTTGGTGGCGTAAGTGGCGGCGGAGCCACCATCGTTCCCATTTATTCCCCTTACCAGCAGCTCAAGAGCCAGGGTGGCCTCTTGAGGTCCAACCTCAAAGGTGCTGTAGTGGTTATCGCCTCGAATGATGTCTTTTTCGAGCTTGGTAACACCGTCAACAGGCAAAAGGCTGTTTAGTGGCTCCAAGAAATATTCCGCAGGGGACGTTGAGGGCGCCGTTTCAAACTGGGTATTGCTGTCGTGTTTGCGGAATTTGATAACCGCATTTCTCAAAAGGTTTGTCATCGTTGGTTTCCTTCCTAGTCTGTATATTCGATCTGCAACTCAAACACCAGAAACATGCGACCCTCTTCAGACTCTACCCTCCAAGGTAAAAAGTCTGGGGCTGGAGTTGACACAACGGTTAATTTGGACGTCGCTCTATCCCAAAGACTGACGTTCAAAAGTTTATCTGAGATGGCTTCAGCATCTTCAGCAATCATGGCCTCAAGCTCGGACACAGCCTTGCCGAGCCTATATACAACCGTCACCTCAAAGTTGGCTTGTCGGCGCCGGGTTTGGCTGGTGAGCGGGGTGTGAATCCTGCCAGAGAGAAGACGCACAAAGACGGAACGATTACTGAGCTTGCGGTCGTCGGTCCCTGTTTCCTGAAATGAGAATCGGCTTCCCAGCCCGAGCTTCTGGGATGTCGGAGTCGTGGCTTCGATGAGGGCTATTATTTTGTCTCTTGCCGTCCTATAGCTCACAACTACCTCAAAAGCCTAATGCCGCTAAATTGAAGCTCCGGGTCTTCACCCAGGGCCGCCAAAGAGTCATCTTCATCATACCAAAACCGTCTGCTCGCGAAAAGTGTCTCAATGGACCTCGCGTATTCCTGGTTCCAAAAGTCGCGATATATGGGGTCTGCGCTGTCATCGTTAATAATCAAATGCCGAACACAGGCAGCAGCATGGACCGGGGTTATTCGACCCCAGCTTTTTATTCGGTCCACCTTGATGCCATTAGCCTCAAGGTCTGGGAAAACGGCACCATCCCAGGCGCCCTGGATAAGCTCGGTAAGGTCAGTATCGGTTGGTGACCGTTGCTCATGAACGATGGGGTACATCTGCGTTAGAACCGTTGGTGTGAGCTGGTAAGCGCTAAGAGCCTTGACTACCCAAAACGGTTGGTCCCAAGTAAGTTCCACCCCGCCAACTGTCGCTGTCCAACGCGCAATACCCTCGCCTGCTATGTCTGTTTCTGCCGTGGTGAGTGCATAGGTGATGGCAATGCCTAGCAAGCTTGTACCGCTTGACACATCAAGGGGCAGTGGCTCGGCAATGGTGGTTGTGGTGCCGGTCTTCTCCACCAAAACACCCAGAGAAGAATCACCGCCAACATTGAGCATGTATTTTCTTCCTGGGACCGCAGTCGGGTCTGATGCAAAAGATAACGTGGTATCTCCCTCAGATGCCGCTGCATTGGTTGCTCCGCTAACAGAATCAACCGTGGCCGCAGAGCCTGAGCCCTCTGCCGCCATAGAGGTATTAGGTGTTCTGTAACGAACAGTGGCAGAGGATGGCACCCCGAGCTTCGGTGCGTAGGTTATAAGCGTTGCTGCCGTGCCTTTCATGATTTCCATTTTATCTACCTGTCATGAACTCTAATTTTAATATCCGCCATCTCTTCGTCGAGTTTTATCAACTGCTCTTTTAGGGAGTCTAGCTTATCCATGAAGCGACCATCCAGACCTTCGAGCTTTGTTAAAACATTATCAATCCTCTCGTTCGTTGCCCTTGTGTCGGAAAGGTCAGATACCTTCTCAGACAAAGAAGCGATCTTCCCACTAAGCATGCCCCATGCAACCCCAACGCTCACCGCAACAATCGCCAGGTTTATAGCTATCGTCAATTCTATACTCATTTCTTGCACAATTCGCTTGGGCCTTCATCGCACCATCTGCCAATTACGGATGAAATAAGCTCTTTTACAAAAACAGACATTTCGCCATCTGCTTTTTCGCTGTGGTGGGCGCTCCATTTATCATCAATAAATTTGGTTTCAATGTTGTAACCGCCTTCAATTGCTGTTGCTCTTAGTGTTACCATTTTTGGGGCTTTGCCTTCGCAAGCTCCGCGGTCGCATAGCCTCGGCTTTATGGCTTCTTCGATCCATGAGAATCGCTCGTCAAATGTTCCTTCTTCGCCTGATATATTTATCTTTTCAACCCAGCTTTGAAAGCCTTCTATGCTCGGCTTTATCACCAGATTCGCCCTCACTCTCACGCCATCGTTAGACCTTGCGAATTTTACTGTGTGCAAATCGTCAATCCCTACCGAATCATAAAGATCTTTCGGTGCGATCTGCGCTGCCTCAACCTCTTCCCCTTGGATGGTAACAGCGGTTCCGCTCGCGCCAATCGCTGCACCTGTGATCAATGCCAAAAGCTGCTTTTTCATCTTAAAACCTCACTAGGTGCATGTCCCAAAGGAGCATGATGTACACGATGGATCGCATTCGGATACATCGAAGCATGGACCGCCTGGGCATCCTCCACCACCGCCACCGCCGCCGCCGCCACCGCTTTGGCAGGTGCCTGCTGTGCAGTCTTCGCCAGTAGCATCATTGCAGCAATCTGTGTCGCTGGTGCAATCTCCATCAGTCGGAACACAGCACACGCTCCCCGTACAGGCAACGTCATTTCCTGCGCTCACAGTTTGGCAGCAACAATCGCTCCCGCTACAGGCCGCATTGATGGCCTTGCAGCAATTTGAATCGGTGCAGCAATTTGAATCGGCGCAATCCGTATTCCCATCGCAATCTTCATCAACACTATCGTTGCATGTGCTTTCTGTGGCAACGCATTCTTGCAGGGTCTTCCATCCCGCTGTCACACATAGTTTGTTCTTATCGCTTGCGTCGTAGATCATTGTTCCTTCGGCGTAGCTTCCTGTACAAGATCCACTTCCCAAGGTGCTGGCTGTAGTAGGCACGAATATGCCTTCTATGCCTAAACCTATATTATCGCCAGATGCAGCGACAAGAAGCAATGTAGACGACATAGCCAGCGCGAAGAACAACGCGATCTTTGCAGCAGTATCTTTCATTGATTGACCAGCTTTTTATATGCGCTTCCGTTGCAATAAAATATTCTATCGTCGTCTGTGTCGTAGTACATGATTCCCTTATGTGCTGCGGTGCTGCATGTCGGCCCAGTGGATAAAGTAGGCAGCAATATGCCTTCGACACCCAGACCAACATTATCACCAGATGCAGCCATTATCGCGGCAGGCACGGCCAAAACGGCCAAGATTACAAGAATCTTCTTTTTCATATCGTACCCCTTAGCAGTCGCTATCTGAAAATGAGCCAAATGTTATTGTTGCCTTAACGGTATAATCCCCTGCTGATGTTCCAGCTCCGTCCCACATGCAGATGCAAAGACCAGAACCGTTTGATCCCTTTTTGTAATACATCACGCCATCATCGGTATCTGCATCGCACGTCGGCGCTGATGCTACCAATTCAAGTCTCGTTGTCCCTAAAACATCTAGGTCTGCTGTCGGTGTATCGTCGTTAATGCCAACCATGTCGGTGGTATCGTCGACGTATAAAACCGAATTAACGTCCAAGTCACCTGCAAGCGTGGTCACCATATTCCCAACCGTCACTTCATCCGTTCCAGTATTCGCATCGAGATAAATATATCCGACCGACGAGTTAGTCTCCAGGTAGATGTCTCCGCCGTATGATGCGTTGCCGCTGCACGTACCCGGACAACTCGATCCAGCATTGCAGCATTCGCTTACGTCCGTACATGCCACTCCAACCCCCGAGCATGTACCTGCTAGCTCTGCTTGATATGGTATATTCAGCGAGGTTTTGAGAAATAGATGTCGCGAGCTATAAAATTGTTCAGGCTCCATCTTGCTATAGAGACCACTTGATGCATTTCCTATCTGAATGTTTGTCCCTACTGTGGTTTCGGATGAGAATTGTTGAGTTGATAAAATGTCGCCTGTCATGCTGCACCCTGCCAAAGCACAATAAACTGACCCAAGCGCACCTTTACCTAATCCGCTGCCGCTTATGCT
>Ga0098039_1000415_pt1 | contig 18443 bp, 26 predicted proteins | sample 6_EtaG_FD_75047 | JGI IMG/M metagenome (GOLD analysis project Ga0098039, IMG submission 75047) | Marine viral communities from the Subarctic Pacific Ocean - 6_ETSP_OMZ_AT15160 metaG | ecosystem: Environmental > Aquatic > Marine > Oceanic | place: Pacific Ocean | collected 2015-01-08 | reverse complement strand
TGATGCAGAGCACATGAATCCTAATCGAAGAGCTGAGAAAAGACGAGTCATCGGTGAACTCAACAGAGGCTACAAGAAAGGTGGAGCAATTAAACGCCGTGGTGGCGGAATTGCGAAGCGTGGAATGGGCATTGCGAAATAATTTATGCCAACATATGCCTCTACAGCCAGCTTTGATCTTGCAATTGATGATATTGTAGAAGAAGCTTTTGAACGGTGCGGTTTACAGGATCGTACTGGTTATGAAATAAAAACCGCCCGCCGTTCTCTTAATATTATGTTTGCCGATTGGGCGAACAGAGGCCTTAATCTATGGACGATTCAAAAACAAGAAATTGCTGTTGCATCAGCAGGATTCACTAATCCCTTGTCAGGAGCGACTTTGCTCACGGGAGGGGACACCCAGACCATCATTGATATCACCAACTGTGTGATGCGAGACAGTAATAATAATGATTTTGCGATGACGAGAATTGGCAGAAGCACTTATTGGAACTATACTGTAAAATCAACATCAGGACGTCCCACACAGTTTTATTTTGAACGAACAATAAATCCAACAGTTTATTTATATCCCGTACCAGACGTGGATTACACTTTTGTTTATTATGCCTTAATTCGTATGTTTGATGCCGGGAGCTATACGAATAATGCACAAATTCCATTTCGATTTATTCCCTGCATGATTGCAGGACTCGCCTATTATATGGCATTAAAATATCAACCCGATCGTGTTACTTTACTTAAACCTCTCTATGAGGAGGAGTTTCAGCGCGCGGCCAGCGAAGACGTGGAGAAAGCTAGTTATAGCATGGTTCCACGACAAACATGGATTAACTAATGGGTAAATTCGCTACAGGTAAATTCGCTCAAAGGATTTCCGATCGTGACGGGATGGCATATCCTTACACTGAAATGGTACAAGAATGGAATGGAGTATGGGTTCATTACAGTGAATTTGAGCCAAAAGCCCCTCAGATCAATCCAAAGAATCATCCTACTGATTTTGAAGCGTTGCAACATGCAAAGCCTCAAGTTGCCAATTCCACAGTCTATGTGGGACGAATTGGCACGAACACTAATAGTTTTGAAACATTGCAAGAAGCTGTTACCCTTTACTATGCCAATGGGGTGTCTTATCCAGGATTCGTCAGAAGCATGCAACCATTAGGTGTTCAACAACCTAATAAACCGACTTTATTACATAGTTTTGTAGGAAAGGTTACGGTGACCACAACATGACCGATTATTCTGATTTATTATCAAACGTAAGAAATTACACAGAGACATCCAGTGATGTGCTGTCTGATGCTGTTATTAATACATTCATCGTGAATGTTGAAAATAAGCTGTTTAAGGAAGTGGATCTTAGTTATTACCGAAAATATGACACGGCTAATTTAACCCAAGATATTGCTTTTCTTTCCCTTCCAGGGGACTGGAGGGCTACTCGATATCTTCAAATTGTTGTCTCGGATGTAAGAACAACCTTGCTACAGAAGGATATTTCATTTATGACAGAGTATTGGCCTGATAGAACAGCAACAGGTACTCCGAAGTATTATGCTGATTGGGATCAAGACACGCATTATATTGCGCCAACTCCAAGTGCCAACATAGCTGTTGAACTTGCATACTTACGGATGCCTGATAACTTATCATCATCCAATACATCCACGTGGATCAGTCAAAATGCTCCCAACGTGCTATTATATGGTTGCATATTAGAAGGACTTGCATACTTGAAAGGTCCGACAGATATGATACAATTATATCAACAAAAATATAATCAATCTGTACAGAATCTTGCTACATATGAGATGGGGCGAGATCGTAGAGATGAATATAGAGACGGTGTCATTCGTGTCCCTCTCGAATCTAGGAACCCATAGGAGGTTATTATGGCTATTACTCAGGCTGTTTGTAACAGTTTTAAAGTGGAGATCCTGAAAGCATTGCATGATTTTACAGCAACGACAGGGAACACTTTTAAATTAGCGCTTTTTGATAGTGAAGCGACTTTATCGAAATCAACTACTATCTATGATACACCCGATGAGGTAGGTGCATCAGGCACTTATTCCGCAGGTGGTGGAGCCTTAACATCAGTGACTCCAGTGTTATCAACTGATACCGCTGTGTGTGACTTTTCACCAGATCTTTCATTCACAAGTGCAACAATTTCTGCACAAGCTGCTGTGATTTATAATAGTTCTACTGTCACTGGTTTAACAACCAATGCATCTGTTTGTGTTTTAGATTTTGGTGGAGTTAAATCTTCTTCGGCTGGAACATTTACAATTACATTTCCTGCTGCTGAAGCAACTGCTGCAATTTTAAGGATCGCATAGGAGAATAAATCATGGCCTCTGTTCAAGGATGGGGCCGAGAGACTTGGGGCAGTGGAGCATGGGGAGAATATGCACCCGTTGCCGCTACAGGTAATGGCCTCACGTCAAGCACTGCAACGCCTACTGTTGTAACTGATCAAATTATCAGTGTCACTGGGTTAGGCACAACTCTTTCCATAGGGACAGCTACGGCTGTTGGTATTGCGAATGCAACTCCAACAGGCGAAGAATTAACGTCTACTGTTGGCGATTACACTATCAATACAGATCATATATTTGCTATCACAGGCGTGGGAGCAACCTCATCTTTGGGAGATACCACTGAATCAGTAGAAATTAGAACAGGATGGAATCGTGATACGGATATTACCACTGGAGCAGCTATTGGCTGGGGCGACCAGCAATGGGGTGCATCGGGGGGTTCTTTTGCTGTTAGCGGGAATTCTTTAACTATCAGCCAGGGTGAAGAAACTATCACCACGGATCAAAATATTAGTGTTACAGGGACGAGCCTTACTTCATCCATAGGTACATTTGCTATTTCCGCGGATGGTAATATTACTATCTCACCGGCCTCAGAGCATCAATTAACGGCAAGTGTCAATGATGTGGATGCCTCGGCCGAATGGGTCGTTTATGCGACTGGAAATAGCTTAACACTTTCTGAAGGGGATGTAGGAACTTCTGTTTTTGTTACAGGAAATTCTTTAACGCTTAGTCAGGGAGATGCAACTCAAGAGACCAGTTATGAGGCTCCAAGCGTCGAGGCTACTTCTTCGGTAGGAACTTTGAATATTGTCATAAATGTTGACTTTACACTCACTGGGGTTTCTGCTACAAGTAGTACAGGAACATTACGAGGTACATTCTGGTCACAAGTGGATGACTCGCAAACAGCCGTTTGGGTAGAAGTTGACAAGGCTGCATAAAATCATTAAAAAAAGGGTATTAGGAGATTAAATGGTAACGTATTCAACGGGTCTTAGAACAGAACTACAAGTAACAGGGGAAAATTCAGGTACATGGGGAACCATTACCAATAATAACTTTTCTCAGGTTTTTGAGTTCGCGATTGCAGGCGTTTACGATGTTCCCGCCATTACAACAGGGACATCTACCACTCTGACAAATGCCGATGGACCAGATACCGCGGCTAATAACCAGGCAAGACAAAATCAATTAATTTTCACAGGAACCGTTTCCACGACTCATACTGTTCAATTTCCAGCAACACAAAAAACTTATGGAATTTATAATAATATTAGTGGTGGGGCCGACATTTCAGCAAGACTAGGAGCTGGAGGAAACGAACTTACTATTACAAACGGAAAGTACCGTCTTGTTTCAACCGATGGAACTGATTGGTATGATATCTTATCTCTAGCTGGTCTTGATGAAACATGGACTATAGTAGCGGATGGTACTACTTTAACAGCAGGACAAAACGCTTTTGCTAACACACATGCGGGAACTATGGGATATACTTTACCAGCGTCTCCAACTATTGGGGATCAATGTAAGATTATTGATCTAGGAAATGCATCTGGAAACAACATCACTATAGCAAGAAATTCTGAAAAGATTCAAGGAGCTGAAGCAGATATGACAATTTCTACTGACAGTGCAGCTATTTCTTTGGTATATAGTAACTCAACATATGGGTGGAGGTTGAAATATAACGACTAATGAGTAACTTACAAGATTTTACAAATAGAAGTGAAGTAGGGGCAATTAAGCCTTGGGGTAAAGCAACAGCTCCTGTTGGTTATGTGTTGTGTGATGGTAGTGCTATTTCACGAACTACATATGCTGATCTTTTTGCTGTTATTTCTACAACTTACGGCACAGGAAACGGATCAACAACTTTTAATGTTCCCAATCTTCAAGGCAAGACTCCTCAAGGTTATGATGGAAATACCTATAACTTAGCTGCAACGGGTGGAGCGAATACTGTAACGGTGTCCGTGACAAATAACCAAGGGGCAACCAATACCAATAACCAAGCAGTTAGTCTAACTGGAACTATTTCCAATACATCCTTAACAACAGCTCAATTAGCGAGCCACACCCATGATTCACAATATGGTGGTAGTTTCCCAGGATCAGAAGTTTCTTGGAAGTATCCCTATGAATTTGGTGGTCCAAATTCCCTGCGAACTCCTCGAGCAACACAAGAAAATGCAGGATCGGGGACGGGGCATAATCATGCTCATACACTGTCGGGTACTTTAACAGGAACGGTAACGACTTCCCTAACAGGGGCGGTTACTGCCTCTGGCACAAACACATTTTCACCTTACGTGGTGGTTAACTATATTATAAAACACTAGGAGAGTTAATGGCGACACAAATAGTAATTTCAAATAAAGATTCCATAAGCATCGATGACTTTATAATATTATGGGCTGATAAAGGTAATTCAATGTCAGTGTTACCAGATACTATCCATTATGTTGTTTGGAGAAGTTCTGGTGTAAATGAAATACAATATAAAGATGCATCTACTCACATAATGACAGGAAATACTGCTTTGAATTCAACAAGTGATGCCGTAGGAGATACTACGATTCAAGATTTATTGGACTGGGGAACAACTAGAAAACAACAAATTGACACAGCTATCCTCGACGAAAGTGAAGCTCAATCAACAGCTTCTGCTGCTCATATAGATGGAGGAGGGACTCTCGATACTTTTGTATGGGATAAAACTTGGAGAGATTACGACCCTCATTATTCTTAATATTCTTCTTTTTTTAATTTAGAATACGGACCGTTTAAATCAACATAATGTATAAAAAGTTGATGATGCCAACATTCTTTTGGTTGTGTAAAAAGTGGTCGCCAATGTTCTACATCACATCCTTTATAAATTACACCGTCTCCTGATTCAATAACTATGGGAAGATCCCCCATACAAAGAGGCCACTTATAATTTTTATTGTGATAAAAATATTTTAAAGTTATAGAGGCGCTTATTTCACATTGTTTTCTGTCTGTATGGCGTTTTAAATCTGAGCCACCCATATATATTCTATTATAGCAATAAATAGGCTTTAGTTTTAAATGAGTTTCTTTCTCCATTCTTGCCTGTAAATGATAAAGTAAATGATTGTATATTGGAGAGTCTTTTGAATGCATTGAAAAAGACATCGGAGCTTGTGGATCTCCTTCTATTTTAAAATTTTTTAAACTCCAAGATGATAAATATTCTACTAAATCTAAAGATATTATATCCTTAATATATTTATATCCTTTTATTTTTAATGGATCCATGTAATTATTGCGTGCCTATCTCCCTTTGATACTGGAGTCACAGCATGGGGGTAACAAAAATTACTAGGAAATACAATTGCACTTCCAGCCTGTTTTTTAACCACATACTGTCCTTCAAAAAAAGAAAAATCTCCCCCCTCATAGTCATCATTCAATATTATTGAACAACTTAAAATTCGAGGTTGTAAATCAAAATGATCGACGTGGGTTTTGTATTCTCCTTTTTCTGATCCTAAATATAATAAATGCTGATAACCAGTATCTTCAGTACTTAATCCTGTACTAAAATATTTTACTCCATCTCTGTACTTAGACAAAATATTACCCACAACTTTAAAAACAGCATCATTAAATTTATCATCTAAATTTTTTACAAGACAATTTCTAAAACTTTTATTAATATGATTATCTCCTATTGGGGCTTCGTTAAATTTTTTTCCCTTATGAGAAATAATATTTTTACATAAATTAGTGTCAATTATGTTTTCATAGCATTTTATATAGCTTTTAATGTCTAATAAATTAGTCATTTCCAATTTTTCTTTTTCCAAAACATGTTTTTATATCGATTTATCCATTCACTATTTAGTAAATTAACGGTTTTGCTGTGTGCTTTTTCTAGATAAAATCCAGACCATGATTTCCAAGACTCTCTTTTAAATGGAATTATTTGCACCATAGGTTCTCCCTTCTTTATCAAAAATTGATTATCCCTTTTTTTTAGAATGAAGGGAAAATTAATTACATTTATATATGTGTCGGTATCCACTATGCCTTCAATTATTTTCCAACGCTCTTCTCCATATCTATTCATGGGGTGGATAAATAAGCAACTATACCCAGGGGGTGTCTTAATAAGCCACTTATTATGAAATTTTCCTGCATTTTCTCCTGTAATCTTATGCCATTCTTTAGGTAATTGGGTTTTATTATGAAAGCCAAAGTCATGTTTTTCTTTATTAGCAGGAGTAACAGAAAAATCATTTTCCACAGGATCAACTAGATAGTCTTGGTCAAATGGTATTATATATCCTGCTGTCATAGAATCTAAAAAAGGAATACATGTTTTTATTGAAGGTTTATGCATATTACCACTCTCAAATCTTTCAAGATTTTTATATTCTGGAGGAACAAATAATTTAGCAGGTTGCGGGTGAGGCCAAACATCTGCTAGATCTTTGTTAATGGCACAAAAAATAATTTTTTTATTTAGCATGCACTATATTACCTCCATCTACACCCTCAATTATTTTCCAACGCTCTTCCTCGGCAAATGTTATAAAATTAAATGACATTGATCTTCTGATGTCGTTTTTATTTCTAGTTTTAAAAGGCATCACGGAGTGTTGATGTTTTGCTTCAAATATATAAAAGTCTCCTACTTTTGGGGTAAACCAATTGGTACTTATTCCATCCACATTTATAAAACCTAATTGCCCATCTTTAATTTTATGTGGCCATGTTTTTTTTATAGGTGTCAATGGAGGAATTTTTAAAAATAAAACAGTAGACCATCCTCTTAGATTATGATGAGTATGAGGAGGATTATATTCTCCTTCTACCATATCGTTTATCCAACAGCTTAGTATCTTCATGTGATGAGGACCTTTACATAATACTGAAAAAGATTCCAATGTTTTTAGGTAATCACTCATACAATCAGTCATAGTAGAAAAAGCTGTTGTTGATTCTAAAATATTTGTAAATTCTAATTCAGAATCTATTCTTCCTGCTAAACGACGCCCATAAGAACTTAAATTTTTTTTAACCTTTTCGTATTTATAATTTATATCATCAATTTCAACTTTGGGAATCTTATATTTTTTTATAATTCTACCGTGTAATGTACTTTGTGATTTCATTTTTACCTGGGTGTATATAAATAATTTATGTTTGATCTTTTCATCGTATCTAGTGCATCTTCTTTGGTTTCTACTAAAGGTTCCCCTGATAAATTAAAGGAAGTATTAAAGAGTATTGGGACGTTTGTTTTTTGATAAAAAGCATTAATTAGATCATAAAATTTTTTGTTTTGTTTTTTTGTCACTGTTTGTATCCGGCAAGTTCCATCCACATGTGTGATAGAGGGTATTATTTTTTTCTTATCTTCTTTTACAGGAATAGCAAAGCACATGTAAGGAGATTCTTTAATAGTTCCCATTTCAAACCATTCATGTGCATATTCTAATAATATAGACCCAGCGAAAGGTCTGTACCATTCTCTTTTTTTAATTCTATTAACTATGTCTTTTCCATTTTTATTTCTAGGATCAAATAATAAGGATCTATTTCCTAAAGCTCGAGGACCCCATTCCGAATCTCCCTGAAATAAAGCAAGTATTTCTTGTCTAATAAGTATGTCCACGGCTTCATTTAAGGTTGTAATAATCATGATGTAGTATTCCTATAATGATCAAACCATACGGCCGCTCCTATGGCTGTTCCTCCATCATGAGGAGCAGGATCAATAAAAAAATTAATATCTTTAAATTCTTGTGTATATTTATAATTATTAACACAATTTAAAGCATATCCCCCTGATAAAATAATATTTTTACAATTTTTCTTGGATAAAGATTTTTCTATCAGTTTCATCATATATTCTTCTGTAGCTATTTGAACTTGTTTGGCTAAATCTTCATCTCTCTCCCCCTCTTCTTTCCCATATGAAGATAAGCCCATCACCTTGCCCGCACTCAATCCGTTAGAGTGTCCTAACATTACACATAAGCCCGCGTATAAAGTTCCTGGGCTAGGCATTACACTAAATTTATATTCTACGTCATCCCATTCATAATAGGCGGATAAAACTGAACCCGCAGATTTTTCTTTATAATTTAGGTTTTTTACTAAGTCTTTAAAAACTTCTCTGTTCGGACGTATTATTAAATTTCTAAACGCACTATAGTGCTTGTATAATGTTTCAATAAAAATAGGGGTAATATAATATATACTATCGGCTTCTTCATACAGCTTATCCGCCAATCCATATGATCCCTTTCTTTCTAATCTTCCACCCGCTCCATCACTCACAATTACAAGTGCATCTTCAAATTTGGAAAAATAGAATCCACTACATACATGATAAAGATGATGCTCGCTTACATTAAAAAGCCAGTTTTTAATCTTATATTTATCAACAAAATATTTTACTATTGGATGTTCTTCACTTTTTTTATAACGATGAAGTATCTCATGATCCAGATCTTCATTAAGAAAATCAAAACCACAAAATATAAAATTAGAATTAAAATCTTTTATTTTTGAAAAGGACTTAAAATTAAAATTCTCAGATAATATATTCTCAAGAGGTCCCCAATTTTTTATTTTATTGAATCTATCTTCTTCATAATATTCAAGTTTATCTTTATCCTTTATGCAGATTGATGCGTGGTGGGACAGATTTATGCCTATAGTGGTCATTTTAAAATATCCTCTAATTTCCTAATTTCTTTTCCTTCTTTAATTTCTCTCTATTTTCTGCCTTTTTCATATCATATTTTATTTGTCAAGAGAACTATTATCATAATTTAAAATTATCATCTTGATTTAAATCAATGATGTGTTTAAATTGGTTCTCACCCAAAAATTATAAATCAGGAGAATATTATGGAAAATCAAGAAATTTTGAAGGCTATCGCTGTCCTTGCCGATAAAACAGGACGGTATCATGAACGACTAATGGCGGTTGAAAGAGATAATTTAAGATTAGAGAAAGAATTAAAAGATCACAAGAATGGATGTGGGTGTGAGAATTCTTCTGAAAATAAGGATATTAGTTTTCCTGTAACTGGAAACGAAGCTGAGACGGAATGTGAAGCTTGTAGTGCTTAATTAAAAAAATTAGATATTGAATATCTAAATGAACCATTACCCGCCCATTGTAAGGGGCAATGGAAAACATTAGATGTAAAAAAAATAGCTCTATTACATTTAAAACCAACATGAATACTTAACTCTTGTTCTTCACCTGTTTTTTTTTCATGATAAAAACCCGTTCCGCTATTTATTTGTTCTTCACCAGCCATATAAATTAAACATTGATGAGTTGCTCCGATCTCTAAATCAGTATGCGGTCGTGGTCTATCACTTGCCCCTACCATTGTGTATGAAGACTCTATAAATTCTGAAATAATAAAATTAAATTTTTCTTGTATTAGTTTTACCATTTGTTTTTGAACATCACAGCCATTTGGTAATTTATGTTTATGCCAATAACTTCCCTTGTGCTCTTCTGTTTTATTTTTATCCGGAGGATTATATTCAACAGAATATAGCTGTTGAACAATTTTATTATATATATCTAAAGGAAAAAAATTTTCTTCTATAAATACTTTACTCAGGTGTAACACCTAACATATCCGCCAGCGATGGCGCAAAAATTCTGACATCCCTTCTGATATGTTCCTCTTTTGTTGATGTGGAAGGATTATCAACGTCGGATTTCATCGCATCTTCTGAATCATATTCTTCCCCCGTCACTGTATTGGTAAGGGTAGTTTCACTTTTACATTTATAGTGCGGAATTCTTCGTCCATCTGATGTGTCAATGTGTCCTAGAAGTTCTGCTGGTTCAATTATCTTTGCCATTCATTTTCCTTTGTATTTCAGCATTAAAACTTAACATAATTCTATCCTCTTTTGAATTGTTAATTTCCACCTCATGATTAAGCCATGAAGGAAAAATAAGCAAGTCATTAACTTTTGGTTGCCATCCCACACGTGGGGCTAAATGGATGGATTGATTTGCCTTCGTAGGGGGAGCAAGAACTTCAGATTGGGGATGAGGATTATGAAAAGTTAGTTTCCCACTATTCTTGGGGACTTGCAAATAAAAAGCTCCTGAGAGATAATTATGGGGGTGAGAGTGCAATTTATTATAAGTTCCTGGGCCGTTGACCATGGCCCACATACCAGTAAGTTGGGGCTCACAATGATCCTCCACACTTAAATGCTCTAATGCTTCCACACAATAAAGAAGAATGTCTGCTTTAATAACACCAAACCGCTTGTCTTTGTGAAGATCATCACGGCTGTGCCATCCCCCTTGGTTTGTTTTTTGAATCCCTTTTGAATCCTCCTTTTGAACTTCTCGAACGGATTTAATTAAATCCCCATAATCCCCGTTGATGAAATTTATAGCGAATACAGGAGTAATAAATAAGGAATGAAGTTCGATTAGAGTGCTCCTTTTGTGGTTTCTAAAAAGCTCATGGTAATATGAATTTCATTGGCAGCATTCGCTGTGATTTTAATTAAATCGGATTCCTCCAAGACCAGAGGCTGTGACAGAACTTCATAGGTCGTGTCAGTAGCAATAGTCTTATCGTTGGTAATTTTATAAGTGGCTGAGGCACTACTGTCCGTCCATTCTATGGTGTACTCGGTGGTGTTCGCCGAATCATTGCATATGATAATGGATTTAATTACAGCCGTGGTTGGAAAAACAGGAGGCAAAGCTCCTGGCGCGGCCGTTGGAACAGTGTAAATGGTTGTAGGACCAGTGGTGGTCATATCCAGACCGACGTTTTTAAAGGTATCAGCCAAGGAACCAACTCCTTCCGCTACTTTGTTCTTCTATGTCTTGAGCATAGGAAGTATTAAGTAAAAAAATAATTTGATCTAAGAGACGGATCATTTGATCAAACTGACCCATTTCATACTCCGGTGTCGCATTAGGTAAACGTGTAATGGTAATTTTAGGCATTATCTTCTCCCGTCTGGTCTAAGCTGTAATTTCATCGAACCAAGTCTCCAGTTCGTGTCATCCACAGTATTGGATACAAAAGCGAGGTTCACGGACCTTCCCCTTCCCCGTATATCAATTTTCTGCGTTGAAGATGTAACGTTTCCAGTTGTTGTTACATTAGATGTTGACTGTGGATACTGTTCCAAAGTCAAGGTAACAGCAACATTGTTTGTTAGATTAGTGAAATCAGGAACGAATTTACTGACGGACATAAGATTATCTCCTGAAGCAATTTCAATGGATCCTGAAGTTAGACTTGCGCTAATCGCCGTACCATCCGCTTGATTATTTCCTTTTTCATGTTCATAAACATAAGAGGCTCCCGCCGTTAAACCTAAAATAGTTGCGGAATTAGCCGTTAAAGTCGTACTGTATTGAGTAGCGATAGGTTGTTCATATATTTCAGCCGCCAACCAGGTGGTGCGGTCAAGAGTAATTGTATACCATGTATTTTCCAAATAATTATAGGCCACTCCTCTGTCAATTTGAGTAGCATTGGCGGTGGCATAATACCAAAAAATTTCATTAAACTCGGTGTTTAGTCCACATGCAATGTCATTTTTATTAGTGAAACTGATGTCATCAAACACAAAGTCCTGTACGGAACAAGGCATTTTTTTAACTACACCATCATACATGTAAAAGGAATTTTCTCCCATCCAATAAGATTTACCGTTTACATCTATGGCTGCGTGTTGTGCTATCAATCCACAGTTAGCCCCTAACTGACGCTGTCCAAAAGTATAAGGTGTTCCAACAAATTGAACACCGTGTAAGGATTTATCTGTCCATACAAGTATTTGTCCTGTTGATTTAACTGCCCCGATGATACGTGATCCATCCGCAATTCTAAGCGATCCTGATTCATTCGTTGCTACAGGAGTCCAATCCGTCAAGTCTTCCCTGTCCGACCATCTAAAAAATAAGTCATCTTGTGTGGCTGTATTTCCAAGGGTTGTCTCGGTTCCCATACAAAATAAATGTCTTGTGTCCGCAGATACTAAACTAAATCGTGACGCCGTAGGGGCGTTTGTAACGATTGCCGCTCTGTTAGAAACACCACCAGAGAGATCCCATTTATAAGTTCCACCATTAATGACCGTTGCAATTAAATCCTCCCCAAAGTTATCAAGTGACCAGTTTCTTGCATAAATTACCACATCTGATGATGAACGGGCTGTTCCCCACGTACTAGATCCCCATGTGGATGTACCCCATCCATATCCCAATGTGGATGTTGCTTCTCCAATAGAGAGCTGATAATTAGCGTTTCCTGTTCCTCCCCCGCCGGATGTGGATCCTGATGCCGTACTTGTATGGGTAACAGTATAATTGTCAGTATCCGTAATAGTAGTAATCTCAAATTCGTTGTTCATATCCAAGCCATCAATGGCCGAGAATGAATCAAAGGTCACAAAATCTCCCTGACTTGCCCCATGTGCCGTATCCGCTACGGAAACAGTCGTCGTGCCGTTGGTTGTAAAAGGATTGGTCAATGAGTCTGGTCCTGATCGTATAGGTGTAATGTCATTGAACACTCCACCAACAAAAACATACAGTTTTCTGTCGGTTCCTAAGGCAAGATGCCTTGTTCCGTCTAAGCTAATCCAGGCATGCGTATCGCGGACTACGCCCACGATTGTTGTATTAGGATTAGGAAGATAATCCCATCCGTTCCAACGCTCAGGCTTCCCATAATGAAAGCGTACAAAATCAGAATTAACATAACGACGATCGTCCCCTGCCGCATAAGGAGAATCTTGCTTGTCTATTCCTGGTTGAAATTTTAAATCGGTTAGTTCCATAAGATTGTATAATAAATTACTTCCTCTGTGGTGGCAAGAATTGAGTGCCTACATTTCCATGAAAAGCATAGGTCCCGTAATGCGTGAGTCCACTCATGATATCCGCATAGACGGTACCACCAATTTTTTGCCATAGTCTACAGAATGCATAGTCCTCTGACAAGTATCTTTTAGTCTCGGGATCAATCATCGTGTCAAAAAAGGCGTAGTTCCAGTCCGATGTATCATGATGCTTAAACTTTGTTTCATGTGGCTGTCCTATATGCTGATCATTCTTAAATTTAAGATGAGGATACGCCAGTCTCATCTTATTAAAAACCTCTCGTTTAATAAGCATAAATCCTGTAGCTGCATCCATAACCTCAATAAATCCTCGTTGCATGGCAATATGATTAGGATTTTTTACATTTAAATTGTATTCCAAGGAAAATGCATGAAGTTCCTCTGGAGTAATATTAGGTTTCTCTTCCATTTTCTTTTTTACCTTACGCCAATCAATGGATTTGCGGGGATAAATAGAGGCTACCACATCTTTATCTAAGTCCAGCATCCGAAAAATAGTTCTATAATTAAATCCAATATCCGCATCAATAAACATTAAATGTGTGTATTCTTTTTCATCATCCATAAACAATTGAACTAATGTGTTGCGCGCTCTAGTCACTAGTGATTCATTTCCAATCGTGGCAAACTGTAGTCCTATCCTTTTTTGTATGCACTCGGCCATTAAGCCCATGCAACTCTCAAAATAATTGGTTGTAAGCATTCCTCCATAACAAGGAGTTGCTATAAATATTTTAGGATTAGATTTTCCTTCTGAAATATTATCGGTGGCTGTTTTGTTCATTGCTCATTTCTTATTTCTCATGTTTTCAACTATCCAGTTTTTCACTTCCGAACGGCATAATAATTCCGTTAAAAAATTTGCTAGAGAATTTACAAGAGTTTCTTCATCTTTATCTTTTAGATGATATTGATAATATCCCACATGAATTAACTCATGAATAACCACGTTAATAGCATCTCTTCCCCCCATTTGAATTATTTCATCATCTAAATAAATTTTTAAAGGAGGCTTACTTACAAAACTTCCTTGATAATCGGATGATTCATAAGCCACCTCATGAGGAATAGTAATTAATTCTACTTCAAAAGGTCCAATATTTACTTTTGAGGGAAGAGAAATTTTAACCATGTATGAGATGAGTTTCTTTATTCTGGTTCGAGTAAAAATCTTTATTTCGTTTTGTTTCCGCGTTTCCTCTTCCAGGGTCACCTTCTTTTCTAACAAGCTGAAGATTAAAAGAAACTGATCGGCGTTCTTGTCCCTTAGTCCTAAAAGGATAGACGCCGTGTGATAACCAATTCGGAAATAAAAATATGTCTCCTACTTTAGGAGTATGTTGCATTTTATGACCACTAAATGTAGCTGCTTGACCGTGAAAAAAAACAATGTCCCCGACAGTGGGATAATGATCCTCTTCACTGTATTCTTGTTTTAATCCCGGCGGAATGCGTAAATAAATAACTCCGGATAATTGTCCTTCATGAATATGAAAAGGATTAAAGTCTCCTGCCCACTGGCTCACCATCCACATTGATTCAATCAGAAGCTTGCCAACAAACTCAGGACTAATAGTTTCACTAGCTGGAGGAATGGATATATAAGCTTTTACCATTTCCCCCATGTAATGTACTACAGGTTTAAATTCTTTGGTACTCATCCATGATTGAGGATAGCGCACTTCTTTTTTAACATTTCCTGCTAAATTTTGTGCATGATTAAATTCTTTAGAAAGCTGTTCATTTCCTAACATTTGTGATGCTTTCTTATCCAATAAATGAATAAGATCCATAGGCATTTTACCTTTTATAATAGTAGGTCCAAAAGGCCTAATGCCTTCGAATTTAAATGGCTCTTGCTGCGTTGTTTTTTTCTCTTTCTGACCCATGATAATATCTATTGTCATATACCAAGAATATGACTATAAATATAGAATAAAATTGGCTAAACTTTCAAGCGTAGCCTTCTTGCCAATAACAATCACATAAATTGCGAAATTAGGAGATTATGCAAAAGTTTTTTAGACGAATAAAAAAAGGAATCCAAGATATCGGGAGCGGTGCAGGAGATATTCTACGAAACAATCCCGAAGCGTTAATGATTGGCGCAGCAATGTTCGGTTTACCCTATTTATCAGGTAAAATGGGCACTGGCGACGGTGGTGGTGGATTTACTAATTTTCTATCCAAGATGATAGGCGGCTTTGGTGCACCAGGCACGGGTTCTGGCGCTGACGAAATATTTGGAACAAAAGGATCAGGAATTCTAGGCTTAGGCCAAGGTCTTCTAAAGGGATTAACAGGCGGAAAAGGCGTAGAAGGTAATGCAGGGCTGATAAGTCTTATTATGTCTATGCTGGCCAAGAAACAGTTTGAGAAAGAGAGGGAAGGACCGCTTAGCAAAGAGGATCGCCTGTCCGAGATTGACTTAAGATATGGCGACATCACAGGAGGACCAAAGCAAGCATCAGAACGTTTCAGGGGACTGCATTATGATCCTGATACGGAAACATCTTATGATGTTAAAACATTTGATCCAGCAGCTGGTGTAGACGAATATGCTAATTATACCGTCGATGAAGAAGGTAATATTGTTGAACAAGCGGAGGGAGGAATCGCAGGACTACAGGGAGGAGGAAATCCTTTCTTGAATCGCAATCGCATTAGAGGTTCTCTCGGAGGAGGAATGAATCCAAGAGGATGGTCACCAGACCCGACAGCAAGGAGCATTACGGGTTATCAAGGGGGAGGAATACCTTACATTGATCCTTACAAAGGAACATTAGGAGGAGGAATGCCAGGACACAAAGATCCCACTGTTGAAAGTATTATGGGATATAATCCTCGTTATATCACACGCGCCAATGGAGGAACAACTGCTGGAGATCTAGCGGATACACTGGAAGCCAATCCAGGAATTTCTCAATTTTTTCCAAGAAGATTCGGAATGATTAATGGCCCGGGTGGACCGAAAGAGGACAAGATACCAGCGATGCTGAGTGACGGGGAGTTCGTCATGACGGCAAAGGCTGTTGATAATGCAGGAGGACCAAAAGCAATGTATAATTTAATGAACAGGTTGGATCCTGAATCATCTAAAGGAACAGGAATAATATAATGCCAGAAACTTATTGGCAAGGATCGCGTGAAGCACCCTATCTAGAGGATTGGAGACGTAAAATGCTTCAAGGGGCATTTGATCTTACTCAAGTGCCAGGTACTACTACTCCTCAGGGAATAGCAGGATTTCAGCCTCTTCAAACAGGAGCTATTACTGGAACTGCTGGACTTATGGGAATTGATCCTACAACAGGATTGGCAACAGGAACAGGCGCACAATATGATCCAGCTTTCGCCACGGCTCAACAAGCACTAGGGACAGGACAGATAACAACTGCAGCGGGTATTCCATCCTTAGCATCGGCAACCCAACAGTATGATCCCAGCGCTAGTAATTATCAAGATTTCTTCAGTCAATATCAAGGGGATGTAACTACAGAAGCTCTTAAGCAAATGGATGAGCAAGCAGCTCTCGCACGGAAACGTACGGCTGATACTGCTCAACAGGCAGGAGCCTTCGGAGGAGCACGATTCGGGGTTGAATCAGCGGAACTTGATAAAAATTTACAAGATATTAAATCCAGAAGAATATTTCAGGATTTAGCACAAAACTTTGAACAAGCACAACAAAAGGCAATTGGCACTTCCGAGTCCGCAAGGGCACGGCAGTTGCAAGCAGCGCCGATGTTCGGTCAACTAGGAGCGCAACAAGCCCAAATGGGACAAATGGGAGCTAATCTAGCACAACAGCAATTTGGTCTGGGTCAAGCAGGACTAGGATCTCTATTCCAATTAGGAGGAGGACAGCAAGCGCAACAACAGCAATTACTCAATGAACAATTCAGAATGGCAGAAGCACAGCGTCAGGAACCATATGGGCGATTAAGCTACTTCGGCGACGTGTTGGCAGGAGTGCCATCGGTTTCACAAACATTAACGCAAAAACCACTTCCATACACTAATCCGATGCTCGGGGCACTGGGCATGGGTCTGGGTGCCTACGGCATTCTCAGTGGCCAAGGATCTGGCGGAGCGTTCGGCATGTTCGGACAATAAATGGCTTATTCAGACGTTGACATTTTTGATGAAGACATAAATGTAGATGAGGTAAGCGTACCAACTCCAAAAATAATGCCTACTTCATTACCGAAGAGCATGTTTCCGGATCAACCCATCCTGCAAAACCCTGATGCAGAGCAATACTACAAAGATTTATTTTTAGATAAGTCCTATCTCGAGGAATATGGAACACCAACATTGACCGATGCACAGATTGAGGCGATGTATGCGCCTTCTGATTATTCAAGAGACAAAAGACTGGCACTCGCCCAGTTTGGCTTTGGCCTGATGGCACCGACACGCGGAGGAAAAATGGCCCCCGCAATCAGTCAGGCGGGACAAGTCTGGACTCAGAACCTTTCCAAGATAAAACAACTGCAACGAGCGGAGGACAAGGAAAGCCGGCGTGGCATGCTTACGGCTAAATTACAAAGAAGAGGGCAAGAGATAGCTGATGCCAAAGCGGTTTATGATTCCAATAGAGGTCTAAGGATAAATATTTTAGATAAGAAATATGATAAAGCCATCGCTAGTGACAAGGCGACAATGACGGCCTATAACGATCAATTAAAAGCGGCAAAGCTCAAAGCTCTTGATTATGAAATCGAGGCGTTTAAGCCGAAGAAAGGACAGTTCAGGCTTCCGTTGGAAAATGGCGAATGGTCTGATCCGTTCGTCGCCTATACTATTCAGGAACCAGGAGAACAGATTCAATTTTACAGACCTTCCGATCAATTGGGAGAGGACGGCTTGCCCGTTCTTGAACTCATGACCGATGTGGCGGGCATACAGGAAATGACGACTGCGATGTCAGGAACACCTTCCGATTATGCCACCTCTCGTGGAATCGGACCGATCCTGGACATTAAAAACAAGCTGGACACCTATGACAGAAATATCATGTATTTGAGTGATCTTCGTGCATCAATAGCAGAAAATCCAAGGCGTGCTGGTTTTCTAGCAGGACTACAAATGCGTGCACAGGATTTTGGGCAAATATGGACGGACACCATGAACTACACCTTCAATGACTTTTTCAAGAGTGGCAATCCTAATGTAACGGGTGTGGGCTATGAAAAGGGA
>Ga0098039_1000414_pt1 | contig 18462 bp, 12 predicted proteins | sample 6_EtaG_FD_75047 | JGI IMG/M metagenome (GOLD analysis project Ga0098039, IMG submission 75047) | Marine viral communities from the Subarctic Pacific Ocean - 6_ETSP_OMZ_AT15160 metaG | ecosystem: Environmental > Aquatic > Marine > Oceanic | place: Pacific Ocean | collected 2015-01-08 | reverse complement strand
ATATGAATGATGCTGTTCGCGATATGTTGAATACATTCAGCGACACTGAGAATGGCGAAACTGAAATCCATGTTGCGATAATCACTTTTGGTACTCAAGTAACCCTGCATCAGCCTCTTACGAGTGCCAGTGCCATTCAGTGGCAGGACCTTTCGGCTGGTGGTATGACCCCGCTTGGCACGGCATTGCAAATGGCCAAAGCGATGATCGAAGACAAAGATGTCGTACCTTCGCGTGCGTATCGTCCGATGGTTGTATTGGTCTCTGATGGAGGGCCAAATGATGAATGGAAAAAGCCACTGAGTGCGTTCATTTGTGATGGTCGCTCTGCAAAATGCGACCGTTTGGCAATGGCTATTGGTGCAGATGCAGATGAGGCCGTACTTGGTAAATTTATCGAAGGTACTTCGAATCCTCTCTTCTATGCAGAGAACGCAAAGCAACTGCATGATTTCTTCAAATTTGTGACCATGTCAGTAACCATGTCAGTGACCATGAACACAAAGTCAAAGACGCCAAACAACGTGCCTGAAGCGAGCACCATTGATATCCAGCCCGCCACAATCGAAGCACGCCAAGACGAGCAGAAAACTGTGACACAGAGTTCTTTAGCAGAAGATGGAGGGTATTGGTAATGGCGCAAGCAATCGGTGACCCAGAAGAACTAGAGCGCTTCGCGTACGCATTGCAACAGTTTATTGATTCGCTTGACGACGCAGTAGGCAACCTGAACGGCGCCTTTGCTGCGCTTGGAGACACGTGGCAAGACGAAAAGCGGGCGCGATTTGAGGAGGAATACAACGCGCTCCTTCAGCAGCTGCAACAGTTCAACGGCAACGCGTCTGAACAGGTTCCATATCTGGCAGCGCTCGCGTCGCGGCTACGAGATTATTTACAAAGCTAAGGGCGCCGAGATCGCAATGGCACAAGTTTCAATTGGACAAGTGGAAAATCTGGAAGACCTCGTGCGCGGACTACATTCAATGCGCGAGGCACTAGAGACCGCATGCCGCGAACAAATTGCTGTTGCGGAGCAGAAATGCGAAGAGGCTCGCGAAGAAGGGAAGAGCAGCGCAGGCATGCTGGAAAACGCCATTCAGCAGGAGCAAACTGCAAAACAAAATGTTGACAGCGCTGAGCAGGCGCTCGAAAGCAGTCAGAGCTCACTTTCTTCCGCCCAGTCTTCGTTATCGTCTTGCCTTGCTCAGCCGCACGATGACGATGAGCGCTACCCGGACTGCTCCGGCGAGTACTCTGCCGTTGCCGAAGCGGAAGCCGCTGTTGAGCAGGCTCAAAACATGCTGGAGCAAGCAGGAGTCGAACTGGAGGTGGCGACAGGAGATCGTATTTCCCTGGAGCAGCGTGCGGATCTTGCGAAGCAGGCACAGGCGATGGCGGAACATGCCCTGGCGCAGGCTCTACAAGAATGCAATATGCGATTGGCAGCTGTCGATCAAGCAATTGAAATCGGCACTGCGCGCTTGAGTTTCGCGCAACGGGCACTGGATGCCTACCTCGCGACAAACCTGCCCGCTGCACAATTTCATGCCTGGTTGAAATGGGATCCCACCAAAGATGGCCGCCCTGTGGCCCCAGATATGTTGAGAGACCGTATGAACCTATCGTCAGAGCAGAGACGATTGCTTCAGGAATATCTTTATGACCGTAATCCAGCGTATCGCAGGCAGGTCGATAAGTATCGGAACCAATGGGCATCAGCCAAGGGTGATGCAGAGCGAAACATCGTCGCACGTAAGGCACGAATACACCTGAGTGGTGAATTCGGGGAGCAGATGGTTCGGCACGCACTTGCGCCACTTGGCAGCCAGATCGAGACGCAAGGGCGAACCTTCGTTGGTGACAACGGACGGTACACAAAAACAGATTTACTAGTCACCGACTTGCGAGTTCCGGTTATTTTGGGGCGCGGAGAGGGCATGGGAGCGCCTGTAGGAGGCTCGATGGCATTCGAAGTGAAATGCGGCAAGGCGGAATATCTCTACTCGCAGAAAGATCACATGATTTTCCAGGCCGAGGGGCACAAGCAGGCAGACGCGCAATGCACTCTTTGCTCGCGAGACATCCAAGATTTGCCAGAAGAAAAAAAGAAAGAGCTGCGCGATGCTCTGCACGAAGCTGGCTCACCAATGGTTGGAATGTTGCCAAAGAAAAATGAAATAGATCAGTCCTGTCTTGATTTTATCCACCAAAACGAGGAGGCACTGTCATGAGAATACGTTTCGCAGTTGTAAGCCCTGACCTTCTCGAACGAGTCCGAGCTGAAGTTGACGTCCTCCGACGTGCAGTCAATATCGGAGATATGGATGGCGTGGATACGGCCACCGCACACCTATTGGAGCTTACAGTTGATTGCAGGTCGATTGAGTTGTCCGAGGAAGAATGGTGCACATTTCTAAACGAAATTAGGATGAGGATCCCTGAATTTGAATCCAGCTATCTTGTGCCTGGCACTATTTTTGCTCCCCTATTTCCAACAATCTCAGTAGCTGGAAACTATGTTCTCGAACTTCCAATCGACGGTGATATGGAAGAGGAGGAGGTCAATGTTTGATGAGGTCTTTGGAATGGCTGCGATATGTGCTGGAAACTTCCGCGAAGGAGTGCGTGATGCGTTTGGCGCATCCATTGTTGCCGATGTACTTGATCCAATTCTCAAGGAGGTCGATTCGCTCCGCATTTTAAATGCTGATTTCCAGCAGCAATCGTTCGACATTGATCGAATCTTGAATGGTGCGCGATCGTTCCAGTTCAAAGACAGTGGGTGGACTCAATGAATGGAAGCGTGAGGGATTTTCAGGATGTGATTGCCAAACTACACAAGATAATCGCGGACTATCAAGAAGGGTTTGTGCGCATCGACCGAGAATTCAATGCCACTAAAAAGCCATTAAGCGAGGATCAGGAACGTAATCTGAGCATCAGGAAGTCGAATTGGCAGGCAGGCTTTGCCACAGAATGGGAAAAAAACGCAACTGCAATAGCGAACGCAAGTTCGCAGCTAAGACAGCATCAGCCCGCTTTCGTAGATTTTGGTGTCGACAAGCCATTGATGGCATCGGAAATTCCTGCAGGTCTTGTGCTTGGCTCGCAGCAGATCTTTTTCGAGCAGCTCTCTTGTCATGTTCCAAAGATCATCTCATTTCCCTTCTCCAGCGCTCTTGTTTTGCCGCAAAGCGATGCAGAGCAAAAACGACTCGTGCACTGTCTCTTGTTACGGTTGCTGTCGGCTTTGCCACCAAGTCAAGTAGAGTTGACGCTGATAGACCCACTGCAGCAGGGACAATCGGTCGAGCCGTTCCTGCCATTGCTGAAGGTTGAGCAATTGGTGCCACAAGGTCATGTTCTTACACGTTCGGACGAAATAGAAGCCGCGCTCGGCAAACTGACGGACGAAATTGAGGAGATAATCCAGCAGCGTTTCAATGAAAAGGCATCCAACTGGTTGCAGTACAACAGAATAAAACCCGATGCCCCGTTACCTTACAAGGTAGTGCTGCTTTTCGATGTGCCAGAGCAGATAACGGAAAAATCTCTTTGGCTGCTTGGACGCATTTGCGAGAACGGTCCACGCTGCGGTGTGCTGCCCATCATTGCAATTGATGGACAACGCATAGAAGACAGGCGATATGAAAAGTTCAGCACCACGTTGAAAAATTCAACCACGCAATTGGATGAGCTGTTGCAACGCGCATGGGCTGGCGATCTGTCATTTACCTACCAGCCGGAGCAATGGCCGAGACCGGATGTGCTGGATGGCTTTATGGAAAGGCTCGTTGAAGATTGTGCCGCTAATACGCGCTTCAAGAAAACGATGCCTGATCTCTGGTCGGGCTTTGTCAAGGGAGAGACGACTCTTGGTGGCTTTGATATTCCCATCGGCTGGTCCCCCGCTGGTGATTTCGCCACCCTGAGACTGGGCGCGACGGACTCCGAACATCATGCGCTACTTGCGGGGAAGACGGGCTCGGGTAAATCCAATCTACTCCATGTTTTGATTCACACGCTATGCGAGAAATATTCGCCCGAAGAGCTTGATCTTTATCTGCTGGATTACAAGGAGTCGACGGAGTTCAATGTTTACGCAACCCCGCCAGTCCCGCATGCCCGCCTTGTCGCTACGGAAAGCGATCCTGAGTATGGCGTCACTGTGCTGCGGCATCTTGTAGGTGAACTGGAAATACGTGCCCGCTTGTTCAAGTCCGAAAATGTCAACGATTTCGCCGAATACCGAAAATCAAGCGGAGTACGGTTGCCCCGCGTTCTGTTGGTCATAGATGAATTCCAGGTCCTTTTTTCAGAAGGTCGCCAAGTGGCAGAAGCCGCCGAGCAGCTGCTCTCGAAGCTCCTGAAACAAGGGCGTTCGTTCGGCATTCACATCCTTCTGGCTACTCAGACTCTTAAGGGCATCAACGCACAGTCCATCGGAAGCATCATCACCCAGCTGGGATGCCGTATTGCACTGGCTTGTGGGCAGGAAGATTCCGCGATGATCCTCGGAGGTGGGAACTGGGCAGCCGCTGACCTGCGGAGCCCACCTGAAGGCATCATCAACAATGCCAACGGTGCCAAATCCGGCAATGTGAAGTTCATGATTCCATTCGCCGGAGAAAGTGAACATCGGCGCGAGTTACTAACGAAGCTAATAGAGCGTTCGCGTCTTTCTGGGGCGGCCCCCAAAACGAAAGTCTTTAGCGGAGCATCCCTTCCGGAGATGCCGTCTCACTCTGAATATCAGGCAGTTTTTGCGCAAGAAGAAGCACTTCTTTTGGGCGAAAGCCTTGCATTCGATGCAAGGCCGTTGGCGGTGCCACTTATTCGTCGATCCGCGTTTAATATTCTATTTAGCGGCTACAACGATCACATTCACGATGGCCTCCTGGCTACTATACTTTCCAGCTTTGCTTTCGCAGACAGCTTTGACGAAGTTGTATATTTTAATGCACGTGGGGTCTCTCCGGGAGGAGGGTTCTCCACCGCAGCGCAAATGCTCGGTGCACGCTTCAAAGAGTTCGATGATATTTTCGTGCTGCCATTGCAAGCGATATCAGACGATATTGGGGATCGCCGCATGGCGTTAATTATCGATGGACTAGATTCCGAGAAAGCACTACAGCCTGCCCCTGCGTTTAGATCGCCCAAGCCTGATGAGCTACCAACCCCAGCTGACCTGTTAAAGCGTATCGCCGAGGACGGCCCGAGGAAGGGGACGTTTGTTTTTGTCTTTGTCGATCGTTGGCAGCGCTGTGGCAGTACCTGTAAAGACCTTTTCTCCTCTTTCGAATTGCGCGTGGCGTATTGCATGAACGAAGACGATGCCGGATCGCTGGTGAGTGGCGGTATTGGTAAGTTTAAAGGCATTGAAAAACCGAGCCGGGCTGTATTCGTAAACAAAATGACGAATGACATCACATGGTTCCGCCCCTATGTTCAGGAAAGCATTCGATGAAGGCATTTCTGCTCACATGGTATGGAATCACCGATTTTCGTGCGTCTCTGGGGTTTGATAATACCGATGGTCCTATTGCCAGCGCTCTTGCGGGTGCGTCCTATTCGGATGTCGTTATCCTAGGTTACACCCGGGCGGACAATGATTCCAACGAGCTGGTCGAAGCGCAGAAAACATTCGCGCTTGAATTGGCATCAATTCAAAAGATGGGGCAACAGAATGATTGGATGGTTACTGGTCAGTTTGTCTCTAAGTTCGCCAATACCGCTGTGGCCAATGAATATTTTGAGGCTTGGCTGAAAAAGAAAGCCGCCGCTTTGGGCTGTAACGTAAGCATTCGTTTAAAAAGCGAAAGGCTTTGCCGACTCAATGACACCGAAGGCATTTATGCAGGCGCGATGCGGGCGCTGGGTGAGGTGGAGCAGGAGCCTGGTGAAAAGTTTGTTACGCTCTATCTTAGCCCAGGAACTCCGGTAATGGCCTTTGTCTGGGCGCTCGCGGCGTTGAGCTTTCCTGAACTTAAAAAAAGGCTCCTAGCATCGTCGATAATTGGTAAAGCACCTGAAGTCATAGCTTTGCCTTCCGAGTGGCTTGATCGACACGGCGCAAAACAGGCTGCGATCCGAGATATCTCTAACGGGTTCGATGTGACCTTTCATCTGTTTGGTGAGCAACGGATGCCAGCCTTGTTGAGTATCCGGCAATTTGAGTCGGCGGATCACATTTTTGTGAATTCAAAAGACTTCCCTGCTACATGTATGCGAGCGTTTATTGGCTCCCGGGACTTACACGAATTCCCCGTTGACCCTTGGGATGATCGTGCCGTACACAAAAAAATCACCGAGCTGGCCAAAAAATTCCCAGAAAAAACACGAATTGGAATCAATTTAACCGGTGGCACAAAATTGATGTTTGCAGGCGCGCTTTCTGCTGCGCGCGAGCTTGGTGCCGTTCCGTTTTATTTTGATAGCAAGAATCGTCGCGTTACTTTCATTGATAGTGTTCGGCGCGAAAAAATCATGCAGATTGATTCAATAGAAACCTTTTTACGCCTCAATAGCGACGAGTTGGAGATCGCCGGTAGTTCTGTCATGAATGAGATATCGTCGAATCATCAACGTCTGACCGAGACTCTCTGGATACATCGTGACAAGGTGCGCAGGTTTTATAGAGAGCTGACTGACTATAACGATACATTTAAACCATTCGAAATCTGTCGTGATGGCTTCAATTTCAAGCTGGATGACTTGGAGACAGCATCCGTCCAGGGCTACGGATTGGATCTGTTGTTTGAGAAATGGCCTGATTTCGCTAAATACCTGTCTGGCGGATGGTTCGAGGAATTTGTTTATTTTCAATGCAAGCCATATGAAGATGCTGGCGTCATTCAAGACTTGCGTATCAATGTCAAGCTTAATTTGAATTCAGGAGGAGCGAAAGGCTATTCGAGCTTCGGTGCTAAATACAACGAGTTGGATATCACATTTACCGACGGCTACTCGCTTTATATTGTGGAATGCAAGGCGGGCAATGTAACGCAAGATCAGGTTATGAAGCTGCAAAACCTTGTGCGCTTCTACGGAGGAAGTGAAGGTCGTGGCATCGTTGCCTGCTGTGTTCCGCCAAATACTGATTCGGTCAAGAAAAAAATCAAAGATGCCAGACTGACGCTTTGGGCTGGTGCATCACTTTCTGAGCAAATAAAGATAGTGATGAACAACATCACTGCGCGAGCTGAAGCGATAGAGGTAAATACGTGACGATCCATCTGATTTGCGATATTTCTGGCAGCATGAGAGACGGCGGGAAGCCCTTCATCCTGAGGACATTGGTTACAAGCATTGCGCAATGGGTTTTGTATGGCTATGGGCATGCAGAGGTTATTTTGTGGGCTTGGAGCATTAAGGTGGAGCGTATCTCTGACTGGAGCCCAAAGAGCGAATTTCCGGATGAACTCCTTTCATGTTCAGGAGCTACAAATTTGTCCTCACTCATTCAATCATTTGATAGCAAGCTCGACGGAAAGGTTCTGCTTCTCACTGATGGGTTCTGGTCTCGGGATGATGTGAGAGCCCTAAAAAGATGGAAGGGCGGTTTGCCCCCAGACACGCTGAGAATCATAAAAATTGGTGCAGATTCGAATCCTCAACTCAAAGGGCCTGAGCTGTTCTCTTCCGACGATTTATTTGCTGCGCTCGACGGATGGCCTCGAGAGGTTGAGGAATGGATGTAACGCCTTGGAAAAGTTTTGGCGCAAGCGTCCGCGGTCCAGGTCACATTGCTGAAGGCTTGCCAAACCAAGATGCATGGATGCCGTTTCACCGTGCTTGGGGGGATGGTGTTGTGGTTTCCGATGGAGTTGGTTCAAAACCATTCTCCAATTTTGGAAGTAATGCTGCATGTCTTGCAGTAGCTTGTGCGGCATTGGCGTGTCGCGTCCAAGCGGATATGTCTAATGCCCAAATTGATCGTGTCTTCCTATTTGAAAAAATAAAAACTCATTGGCTTTCCATTATCGGGCCGCTTGAGCCGCGAGATTGTTCGGCTACCTGTCTGTTTGCCGTCCGAATCGGTGACGGATTAATCCACTTTGGGATACTGGGTGATGGACTTGCCGCAGCTATCAAAGCTGATGGTTCTGTCATGTCACTCTCTGAAGATAAAGCCCACGGTTTTTCAAACATCACCACTGCGTTATCCCCAAATGTGTCGCCGAAGGACTGGCATTATTTTTCGCTGCCGGAGGAGGAATGTAGTGCAGTCTTGCTGTGCACCGATGGTGTAGCTGACGATTTGGATAATGTGGAAGGTTTTGTAACAGGTTTTGTTGATGGGTATCGTTCACTTGCCGCGTTAAGTGCCAGTCGCCATGCGCGTGAGATGCTCGAAAAATGGCCTACACCCAAGCATAGTGACGATAAGACACTCGCCTGCTTGTTCCGTGAGGAATCTACAGATGTCTAAATTAAATGAGGCTCTATCATCGAAACCGCTTGCTGACGAATACGGTAATCAGCATTACCTTGTCGATGAACTTGCCCGAGGTGGTCAGGGTGTAGTCTTCCGCACCAAGGATGCAGATTTAGCTATTAAACAACCACTCAAAGATGATCAACCAGACAAAAGTGCCAACCTTCGCGAACGCTTTCAGAACATCCGCTTGTTGCCCATACCTGCCCGCGTTCCGGTATCTCTGCCTCTTGCCATCCTACGTGATGAGCCAGGCTATGTGATGCGGCTGTTGAGCGACATGAAGCCATTCAGTATGTTTGAGTTTAATAGCAAAGCGAAGAAAGAACTGGAAGACCGAAACGCGGTGCTCCCCCAATGGCTGACAGCTATTACGGATAAAGAAATGGCACTTCGGCTCCTGCATTACGCCAATACAGGTTCTACTCGCCGCCGCCTTTTTGCGCTTTCCAAGTGTGCAGCCATTCTTGCCCGACTCCACGGTGCCGGCTTGGTCTATGGCGACATCTCGACCAACAATGCGTTCTTCAGTGAAGGTTCTGCTGGCGATGTCTGGCTGATTGATGCCGACAATATGCGACTTGAACTACCGAGCGGTGGAATTTCCGTTTATACGCCAGGTTACGGTGCGCCAGAGGTAGTTCAGGGGCGTGATCAGTCCCGACCGCGAACGGATTGCTGGGCATTCGCGGTAATGGCCTTCAAGTTGCTGGCGCTGTGTCACCCCTTCATTGGAAAGAAAGTCCTGGAGCCTGATCACGAGGAAGATGGTTGGGACACCGATCCAGAAGTGAATGAGATGTCTATGGATCTTGATGAGCAGGCATTTGCTGGGTACTTGCCGTTCATCGATGACGAAGATGATGATTCCAATATGGGTATTGGCGGGCTGCCACGCGCACTGGTCACAACACCGGGACTCCGTCGCCTTTTTCAAGAAACCTTCACTGAAGGCCGAGAATACCCACATAGCCGCCCCGCGATGGCATTCTGGGCATTGGAGCTTATCAAGGCAGCCGACCATTCACTGGATTGTCCCGAATGTAGGATGAGCTATTTTGCTGACGATCACGAGAGCTGTCCTTATTGCGGCAGCGAGCGACCCGCCTTCATTCGTGTTCAAACGTCACGTTGGGAAGTTTTGACTCCTGCCTGCACCACAGAATTTGCCCTGCCGCACCGCCTGTTCTACCCATTTTCATTCGAAAATCACGACGACATGGAGTACGAGTCCGTACTGAATTTCGCGGCCAAAACCGCCGATCCCGTGCGAGGCACGAAAGGCTTTCCTGAAAGCCTAACTTTCAAGTTCGTAGAGGGCGGTAAATGAAGTTTCAAGACATTCCCGCCCACATCCTAAGCATCCGTGTCAAGCCAACAACCAATTTCTCAGCTTTGCAAGAGCAACCCGTATTTTCGGTGGATACGCGACCAAGCCGTGTTGATGAATTTGAGATCCGCTTAAAAGACACCGTTGTCTTCGTTCGCCCTGTCCTAGCGGCAGACATCCGTCGCCTCAATACCGATCTGGCTAGTGGGCGCGCCCTGCTGGCGCAACTGGCCAGCCCTGCTAGAGATGGCAGCGTCGAATTGCAAATCGCATTTTTCACAGGTGACTGCCTTGAAATGGGCGATGTCGATATCGGTGTAGACGAATATGTAGAAGATGGGCTGAGGAAGGCGAGGTATGACTTCAAGGGTGAGCGCCTTTACGAGAAGCTTGATCATCTCTGCTGCTTTCGCCAAGACGAAAACGCATTTTTCTTTTTGACCGCAGGCCCCGCCATTGATGAAGAATTGAAGCCAGGTGCGGAGGGCTCGCCCCAAGCCGCAGGGGCTGAGCCGACCAGAGAAAGTTCATTTTGCATCACCGGCGACGGCATCCGCTTCGTTGCTACTGAAAAAGCTGTGCCGGGTGGCAATTCCATCTTCATTGCCACCCGCCTGACTGGACGAAGGAACACCTCCGACCGCGCCCTGCGCTTGGCCAAAGGCAAGCTGCGTTTTTTGGATTGGACGCGGGTGGGGCAAGTGCAAGTTCTCGCCAAAGCGCAAATGGCAGCACTCACACAGGATGATGGAAGTTATCTGAAAAAGTGGGACGAGTTTGGTGAGGTGGAAGGTGAGCTACTACTCAAACAAGCGCGTGCAGTCGGTACGCTGCAATTCACGGACATGGAGCAAAGGCGAGACGGGACTGTTACTGTTCGCATAGTCGACGCCTCTGATTCAGCCATAACTATATTGACTGAAAATAAAGTACCAGAGCTCGAACTTGTCGATGAACTGCCAGACTATTTGCTGAATGAGCTCTTGAGCTTCAAAGAGTTTGAGAAAGGCATAAAAAGTGCTGCGGATTTCGAGAAGAAAATCGAAGAAAGATTCGTACAGAGCAAAGAGTGGGCTTCTTTTGCAGTTATAAGCTTTGACAAGGAAACCCGCTCACTTGCGCTCAAAACCGAGACCCTGCACTCGGCATTCGGTACGCTCATTCTCTCACTCAAGGGTGATGTTACCCAAATTGAGCGCCGCATGGCCGCCCGTCAAGCGATCTTGGAGGGGCGTAGTGCCAACCCTCAGCTGGGTTTATTGATTGAAGAGCATGGACAAATTGCACAAATCCGTGAGCCGCAAAAGATTCCACCGCTTACAGCGTTTGTCCGCAAGAAAGTTTTTCGCAATGACCCAACATTAATGCAGGAAACCGCCATTAAGGTCGCGTTGAACACGCCCGACATCGCGCTCATTCAAGGCCCGCCCGGTACTGGCAAGACCACTGTTATCGCTGCGATTTTGGAGCGCCTAAACGAGATGGCAGACAAACGCGGTGCGCGTGTCAAAGGTCAAATTCTGTTGACGGGGTTTCAGCACGATGCGGTGGAGAACATGATAGAGAGACTTTCGCTCAACAGCTTACCCGTGCCGAAATTCGGCAAACGATCTGGCGCAGCGGAAGATGATTACAGCACTTTCGAACGCAATCTTGAAGACTGGTGCTCCAATTTGGCTGCCGAACTACGTGAGCGTAACCCGCAGCTTGCTGAGGTGGAGCAGGAAAGGGAAATCAAAAACCTATTCTTACAATATGTCCAGGCACCGACTCGCCCATTGGCTGCCCACCTTGTCAGGAAAATCACAGCGCTTGGCATTTCGGTGCTTGGAGAAGACGATGCGCGGCGGGCGGACAATCTGGAGAAGACCCTGGCACGCGAAGAACGGCTCAACGTCGATTCAGGTCAATGGCTTGATGCTGCACGTCGTCTGCGCGTGCGCTTCGAAAGTTTCGCTGATGATGGCGCGGAAAGGGCAGTGGACGCACTGGACGACCTGAGCGATGTTCTTAAAGAAAACGAACGCAAGCTGCTGGACGAAGCCAGCCTATGGCGCAGCGAAGATGGCCCGCCGTCGTTTCTGGAGGAGTTGAGAGCCCTAAAAAGGAGACTTCTCGTCCGTTTTACCAACCCACCGGTTTTTCGCGTGGACAAACAAAACGACGAAGTGATTGCGCTGGCAGAACGTGCCATCCAGCGCATCAAGAACGTAGGACACTCGGCTAAAGATAAAAAATCCGCGGCGCTGGTGGAGTTTTTGGCTGAACTCGAAAGCAATCCCTATGGAATGATGGATGCTGTTTCTGATTACAGCTTTGCTTTTGCAGCCACTTGCCAGCAAAGCGTAAATCGGGGGATGCAAATGCAGAAAGGCATCACCGGGCGTGATGTCAGTGAGAACCTGAAAGGGATGGAGTACGAATATGTGATCGTGGACGAGGCTGCCCGGGTATCGCCTCGTGACTTGATGGTGGCTATGGCACAAGGCAAGCGCATTATTCTGGTGGGCGATCACCGGCAGTTGCCGCATATTATCGACGAAGAGGTGGCTCGCCAGATGGAGGAAGGCGAAACGGGTCAGAACGAAAATGATTGGCTTAAAAAATCCATGTTCCAGTATCTTTTCAGTGACCGTCTAAAAGCGCTGGAGGACGGCGACAGATTCCCTCGCCGAGTAACGCTGGACAAGCAATACCGCATGCACCCGCTGCTGGGCAGCTTTATCAGTCGCAACTTTTACGAACGCTTCGACCCATCGGAAAAATTCGAATCTGGGCGGCCTGCAAGTGACTTCGCCCACACGCTATCTGGCACGCACGAAAAGCCCGTTGTTTGGTTTGATGTTCCAGCGGCCAAAGGTGGACACCAGCGTAACGGCACCAGTTGGACGCGCCCAGCAGAGGCCACCGTCATCGCCCGGCAGTTACAGGCGTGGATGAGGTCGGATGCGGGAAAATATCTCTCCTTTGGTGTTATTTCGTTTTATAAGGCGCAGGCCGACATCATCAGGGAACAGCTTAAAAGGGAACTCGGCGGGATTGCGAACGATGACAAGAAACTACGTGTCGGAACGGTGGACTCCTTCCAAGGCATGGAGTTCGATGTTGTTTTCCTCTCTATGGTGCGGACCTTGCCGCAAAACTGGAAGCCAAAGAGTGATAACAGCGAAAAACAAGCCAGAGGGCTGTTTGGACATCTCTGTCTTTACAACCGTCTTAATGTCGCCATGAGCCGTCAAAAGAAATTGTTGGTAGTGGTCGGTGATGCTGGTGCGTTGCAAAACCAGCTTGCGGAGGACTATGTGCCGGGATTGGTAGATTTTCTTCGCCTCTGTAAGAGTGAAGGCGTGGTGCTGCCATGCTGAGGCTCCTGGACTACGGCAAGCCCAATCCCTTCAGTGGCATCATCGGCAAACCACGCAACCTCGCATGGCCGGTAAACGCGTATCGCGTTACCTTGCCCAAGGGTTCAAACGATAGCGATGGCTTGAACGCATTTGAGCGTGTCGTCTTGAAATTGCTGGATGCTGTTGGCACGCTGGATGCTGGAAATCTGGCTGCTGAAACCTGCATTCCGCTTGATTTAGTCAAGGGCATTCTCCTGCGCTTGCAGGACAAAGGATTTATTGACGAATACAATGCCATCATCATGCAGGAGCATGATGATGGCTTAAAAGACGAAGACAATGCTCCGGTCTTCGCTACCGCGCTTTTGTTCCGCGAACTCGTCACCGGAAAAATCCTGCCTTTCCTGCATTGGCTGGACGATGCAAACCCCTTGCAAAAAAAGGAAGGCAAGGAGAAAGGTTTTCGGAACATCCGTTGGGATGCTACTCACAGAAGAAACCCGCCCACACAACGCGATGTCATCAACGCATTGCGGGGCATGAAGAAACGCGCAGCAGTTTTTGGCATGGAAGAAAAGATGCCACCCGCCCAGCAGATTACGATAATGGCTGAACCAGAGCTATATCACCTCGACTGCCCAATCGCCATTCAGAAAATCGATAGCGAGTTCCGCATTGCCGACCCGTTTGGTAATGGGTTTTCGCTGATTCTTGAAAAAGCCTTCGAGCAGCTGCTGGAGCGAGAAGATAACCTGGCTGGATGGCTGCTCACTTGGAAACAGCTACTGAGTAGTGCTCGTCCCGAAAGACAGGACGTCAGACCAAAAGAGCCGTTCGAGACGGATGCCAACTGGCAACGCTACCCGAAGCTGATTGCCAGTTTAAGACCTGCAAGCAATGCAGAATTTCGAACTTTGTCCAAAATTCACGCCTCCATAGAATGGGCGCTGTTCTATGCCTGTTGTATTCGTCCATTCAAAAATATCATTACAACACTCAGCTTCACCGAACAGAGCCAACACTCTGCACTTTTGGTGCAAGCAGCAAAAACTATAGGATTTGAGCTACCATCGCGCGGCTTCAGGCCGATTCGTGAGGGTAAGCTGCGAGAATTCGAGGCCGGGGGCGCCTATCAAGAGACAGTTCTTGCCATCGCTATGCTTCAGGCGCGCGATGACGCCGGGCACCCCTTGCGTCGGCTTGTTTCCGCGTATCCAGATTTCATAAACCGTCTTCTTGCCATCAATGCCAAGCGCAACGAAAAAGCACATGGCAAAGGAGGCGCGGATGCGCCGCGGCAGGAACTGACAGACGATCTATTTATGCGCACCGTCGTTCAATCGCTCGTCCCGAACATCGTGTTTGCTGACAACCCAGCTGCCGCGCCGGATAAGGACGCACAAGGCGATGTACTGCTAGATGCCCGCGCTAGCGTTCAGGCGGAGTTTGGCTTCAAGTTGTTCAACCGCCTTGGCATGAACGTGCAAGAGCGCTTGGTTCACGCAGAGCGTTTTTTCCTGTTTTGCCATGATGAGGATGATGCTTCTGCCTATGTCGGCGACCTCTATGCAGTAGCCCAAGCTTCATTCGAGAGGGTTTTGACAGGTAGGCTTCCGCCCGATACCAGTGACACACTACTCATCGGTACGGCTGAGGTTAAGGCTGTTGAGGCTGAACTCTGCAATGCCTTATCCGAAAGTTTGCGAACCGTCAAAACACGGGCTGTAAGTCAAACGCTGCAGGGTGGCAGCCAATCTCTCGGTGCTTGTGTCATCGCGTTACTGCTCGTGTCTGATGAGGGTGCACTTACCGCAATTCACGACGTGCAGCCGACCTTTTTGGACGATATGACAAACCTCATCACTCGGCGCGGGCATGGCAACGAGCCACTGCCATTGTCTAAAGCAGAAATTGCGAAGCTTCGTAAAGCAGCCTTCTCAACGATTAAAACACTTATAGAGCAATGACAATGGAAAAATCAGAAAAAGACGCTGTTCTAAAACAGCGAGAAGCTAGCGTGCTTGAAAAAGAGAAACAGGCTCGTGATAACCACTTGGCGATTGAGGCGGAAAAAAACAAGCTGGTTGAGCAAGAAAAACAGATTCGCTCTTATCGCCAGATGATTGAAACAGAGAAACACAAGCTGACTGAGCGCGAGAGGAGCATCGTCATTGCCGAACAAAAGCGCGATGCAGGCTTCGCAGATGAACGGGCAGCCTTGAACAATGAGTTGCGCGACAAACGCAATCAAGCAGAAGCTGACATATCGAACATCAGAGCAAGGAAGCTCTCCGAGCTTGAGGATGAAAGCGCCAAACTAAAAGCCACGAGACTGGATGACATTGCGAATTCTGAAAATTTGGAGCGCGAACGTGTTCGTGCGGAAATAGCCAAAGAGCGTGAAGCCTGGGTGAATCAACAGGACGATGCTCGCAAGAAGTTGAATGCCGAGCGCACTGACTTTGAGAGGCAGAGGGGTGCGCTATCTGCGTTGCAGAGTGAGGTTGAGGGTCGCAAGGTAGAGCTTGAAAGCGCTGAGAGGGTGCTCGAGCGCAAAGAACAACGGTTGGAGCAGCAATGGCAGAGACGCAATGAGCAATTGCAAGATGAAGTAGAGGAAAAACTTGGTGAGCGCCGTAAGTCACTGGAGGCTGCGGAGGCAACTTTCAGGGCGGAAAATACTCGACTGCGTGAAGCTCTGAATATTCAGACTGGGCTTGTCAGTGCGTTTGAGCAACTGAAACAGCAACTCGGCGGGAAAGAACCCGCAGAGATTCTTCGCGCACTGAACAGCCAAGCCGACGAACTCAAGCGCTTGCGGGAAGAGCTTGCTACCCGACCCACCGAGGAAATGCGTGAGCGGTATCTGGCTCTTGAATCGGATGCTAGGAACCAGAAAACCCGGGCAGAAGAACTAGAGCGGCAACTTGCCACTAATGAAGCGGCGATCGCCGAAATTGGCGACCTGCGCCGTCAAGGCTCGGAACTCAGCGCCGAGAACAAATCTTTGGCGCAAAGGGCGTCCATCTTCGAGGGGGCAGCCAACGAAGCGCAAGCCGAACTCAACCGTCTGCGTGCGCCCTATGAGCGTCCCGCCGAAGCGGAAGCCCGTTACAAAGAAATCGAGATGCCGCACATCAGTGTGGACAAAGTTAAACAACAACCCGTGAAATCTGAGATTGATGAGATGACTTGGCTCACGGGCATTGGCAATGCCTGTGACACATACGGATTGCATTTCAACCCGCGCATACTGAAAGCCTTTCATACAGCGCTCAAAACAGCTGAATGGTCGCCGCTAACTGTACTGGCAGGTGTTTCCGGAACCGGGAAATCCGAACTACCTCGCCTGTACTCGCACTTTGGCGGTATTTACTTCGAGCCGCTTTCCGTTCAACCGAACTGGGATTCGCAGGAATCCATGCTGGGGTTCTTCAACTCCATAGATAATAAGTTCGACTCCCAACCAGTTCTCCGCTTTTTAGCACAAAGTCAGCAGCCGTGGAGCAATGATTATCCGGGTTTGCAAGACGCAGTTTGCCTTGTTCTGCTTGATGAAATGAACCTTGCCCATCCGGAGCTTTATTTCGCTGAATTCCTCAGCAAACTCGAACTGCGGCGTGGGAGGAAAGGCAACGATGTACCGTTTATCCCGGTAAAAATCGGTGCGGGCATGAAGCCATATGAGCTTTCGCTGGGCCGCAATGTGCTATGGACGGGAACGATGAACCAGGATGAAACCACCAAGTCACTTTCAGACAAGGTGCTTGATCGGTCTATCATCATCAACTTTCCGCGCCCGACAGAACTCAAACGACGCCTGAAGCTTGCTCCACTTGATGGTAAAAACCGGGGCCCGGCGCTACACAAAACGTCGTGGCAGAGTTGGCTAGCGCAAGGCAGTAATTTCTCTGACTACCAGATAAGCCCTTTCAAAAAATTCATTGAAGGAATCAATGCCTCTCTCGCGGTAACAGGTCGTGCCCTCGGTCATCGCATCTGGCAATCCATTGAATACTACATGGCTAATTACCCAGATGTCCGTGCAGCACAGCAAACATCCGATCAGGATGCGCTTGATAGGGCCATGCATGTCGCTTTCGAGGATCAACTCGTGCAGAAGGTCATGCCCAAGTTGCGAGGTATAGACACGCGTGGCAAGAGCAAGACGGAGTGCCTAGACAAGATTCGCGGTCAGATCGTTACAGGAATCGGCAGTAACTCGTTCAATCTGGCAGAAGATTTCGATTTAGCCTGCGATCTTGGCTATGGCCAGTTTATTTGGCAATCGGCAAATTATCTTAACATTGGCGATACCTGCCTTGATGAAAGCCGACCTATGACTGCTCTAGCGTCAGATGAGAACGATGACCCCCATCCGCTTTTTATGAATGCTGAAACAGATGAGGCCAAGCGCCTTAAGGCATGGAGCGCAAAGACGCACGAGCAACGAAACGAGCTTAGTAGGAAGTTAGAAGATAATGCTAAGGCTGAAAGGATTCGACCTAAGCCATGACAATCAATTTAGAGAAAATATATTGCGATTATCGCGCCGAAGAAAAAAAAGCCCGTGCAATGCTTGGGCAACAGGACTGGTATTGTCGAATCGCAGATTTTGACCCTAAGACTGGTGAAGCATTGCCGCAAGGATTGTCGTCGGTGCTCGCAAGAATTACAGATTATGCCTCATCAAAAAATGACGATGTAATTCGAGACCGCCTTTGGCGCATCATTGATCACTGTCGTGATTCAATCGAGCGTTTGTTCCACGCTCTCAACGAAAGTCCACGCAGAGAGCATGCTGTGTTACCCGTACACGCCGTGCGTGAACTTGATGCCAACAGCTTCATCAAGCTCAGCAGTCGTCCAGGACGCACTGTTAGGGAAAAGCTCGCGGGCAAGCCCTATATGCAGGCCGTACGTCGGTTTCAATCTGTCGATTTGCCGGAAAACCGCTTGCTAAAGGTATTTGTTCGCCACTTGGTTGAGTTGCTTGAACTTCGCCTAGATAGGCTCGGCCATGAGGACGAGCTTCTGCCAAAAATACAATCCTGGCTCCGTTCCGGAGAAGCACAGGCCATTGGCAATTGGTACAACCTGCCGCCCAATAATACGCTGCTCTCGCAACGAGATTACCGGCGAGTTTGGGATGGATGGCGCTGGCTACAGGCCTTGGACGATAATGTCGCTAGCGATCTTGCAAAGCTTGATGCACGCAACAAAACGATGCATCTCTGGACGCAATGCGCAAAAATGTGGGCTGCCGGAAAGCATCTATTCGCTGAGGTGCCGCTTATTTTTGATTACGAGAAGTTTGAGATTCTTCCTTGGTCTTCAAAGCCACCTCT
>Ga0098039_1000409_pt1 | contig 18584 bp, 23 predicted proteins | sample 6_EtaG_FD_75047 | JGI IMG/M metagenome (GOLD analysis project Ga0098039, IMG submission 75047) | Marine viral communities from the Subarctic Pacific Ocean - 6_ETSP_OMZ_AT15160 metaG | ecosystem: Environmental > Aquatic > Marine > Oceanic | place: Pacific Ocean | collected 2015-01-08 | reverse complement strand
TGGGGATAGAAGAGGTGCCTCCCGCAGCCAGGGTGCCCGAATCGGCTCCGGGTGCCGCACCTGGACCTACGCCCCCTACGGGGGCGGGGCCACCAGCAGAATCTCTAGTGGGGGAAGCCGCTGCCGAGGGTTTGGAACGGGGGTTTATTACCCATACTGGCGAATCGCCTATGGGTTCCCCTGTCCTCCGACAGCTTTTTGACAAGGAGCCTATTCTCTATAGTCCTATCACCAACAAGGCCACCCTCGGTCGAGCCGTGGAAGTTGTCAACACTGACTTGGCAGCGGCTAGGGCACGGGTGATGGCTGATGCCCCTCTAGACCCGGACACCATGGTGGACACGATGGCCGAGGGCATCATCCTTATGCGGAAAGCGGTTACGGCTGATGACATCACTGAACTCAAAGCTCTAAGCCAGCGTATCGCAGAAAGGCTCACCCCCTCTGCTCAAGCCGTCCAGTTGGCATCCACAATCGATAAATTGTCGGCCGAGGGCCTTTTCATTTACATCGCCCGTATCGTTAAAAAGGCGGCGGAAAAAGGGAAGGGTCCAGCCGTGGCAAAGCGCCTCGCCGTCGCTGGCCGTAAAGCCTCAGCGCAGAAGGCAACCAGGGATGCCGTGGAAGAGGTAGCGGAGGCTGAAGCAGAGGTTATACGGGCAAAGAGGGCTGTGCGCGATGTTGGTGAGACCACCACTGAAACCCAGCGGGCTGGGGCCACTAGGAAGCCAAAGGGCAACCAACGGGCCAAAGATTTGGAGTATCTTATTGACGACTCGGTGCGTGAAGTCCAGGCCACACTCACCCCAGCAGAACGTCAAGCTATCATAAAGGCAAAGACCATTCTAAAGCAGTCTGTGGCAGAGATGGACGAGGCCACCGCCAACTCTTTCTTGGACAGGGCTGCCGAGCTTAACGCCCTAGAGGGTGAGGCACGGGTCAGAGCGATCATGGAACTGGTGGAAGAGGTCCGCCAACTGCCCCAGGTTCAGGCTGGTGTGACAGTAGGGAAAGCCCTCAAACCCTCGCCAAAACTGCTGGAGCAACAGGCGGCAGACCTGACCCAGATGATTGATCGCACCAGTCGCGATGTCTTTCAGCGGTTGGACTCGGTTGACCGCCTCGCTATTGCTAGGGTGAAGAACCTTCTGAAACGTACCGATGTGGAACTGCCCCAGGGGATGGCTGAGAACCTTCTTGCTGAGGCCCGCGCCCTCCGGGGTTTGCCCCAGGCGGAGCAGGCGGCGGCTCTGAACAAACTTATAGCCAAGATAAAGGCGCATGACCCAGTAGCCAAGGAACTTGCCCGCACGAAAGCAATCGCTGATGCTGAAGCGAGAGTCCGGCGGCAAGCGAGGCAAGCGGCTAACGACCTTGAAACTCTCATAGACGCTAGTTCTCGCAAGGTGACACGGGGAGTCACCACTGCTGATCGGAAGGCTGTCGGCCAGGCCAAGGCGGTCCTCCGCAAATACGGGGCAGAACTGCCTGAAGATATGGCGCGGGACTTTCTAGCTAAAGCCCGTGTCTTGAACGCCCTGCCTGAAGCGGAGCAGGCTGCGGCGGTCAGGGCCTTAGTGGATGAGATCAGGCAGTTTAACCCAGTTAAGATAGCGATAGAGGAAGCGGCGGCGGCGCGGCAAGCGGCTAAGCTAGCCAGGCAACGGGCGAAGGACTACGAATACCTCACCCAGGCCAATCTGCGAGAAGCCAAAGTCCGGTTGAAGAACGTTGGAAGGGATGCTGTCAGGACAGCTAAGACGCGGCTCAAGGCTGAGGGCATCGAAATGCCGGATGAACTGGCCGAAAGTTTCTTGGATAGGGCGAGGGCGCTTCAGGGGATCACGGACGAATACGACCAGATGCGGGCAGCTCAGGCGCTTATGGCCGATGCCAATGCACTGTTGCCCCCGGACAAGTGGGATACGTTCCTGAGCATTATCGGCTTGAACCGTATGTTTCAGGCAGCTTTTGACATCTCCTTTATCGGGCGGCAGGGCTGGCCTTACATCTTCTCTCACCCGCAACGCTGGTGGGATGCGTTGGGTACAAATGTACGTAGCTTTGGCTCTGAGAAAGTGGCCATAGCGGCGGACCGCCAGTTCTTCCAGCGGCCTTTATACAAGCCCCTCCAGGAAGCCGGGCTGGAATATATTGATCGCCATGGGCGGTTGAGCCAGCAAGAAGAATCCATGATGAATATATGGGCTGAGAAGGTGCCCGGCATCAGGCAGTCAAACAGGTCGTTTATCGCTACGAGCAACAAACTCAGGTCCGAGGTTGCGGACTCTGAAATATTGGCGGCGATGTCCCCGGAGATCCGTGAGGCAGTCTTATCGGGTGAGCGGCCTCTTAACACTTTGGATGACCTCGTGGAGGCTCTAGAAGGCCACCTTACACGGGATGATATCGAGCGTTTAGTAAAGTTCCACAACGCCCTTACCGGACGTGGCAATGTGGGGGAGTTCCTTCGGGCCAACAACAAGTGGCTCAATGCCGTCTTCTATTCTTTCCGGTTTGGGGTATCCCGGTTTGAGGTCCCCTATCGTGCCGGACGGGAACTTGTGTTCCATCCCCGCCTACGAAAGACCATAGCGAGGGATATTGGTGGGTTTCTTGCAGGAACCACGACCATTTTACTGCTTGCCGAACGGCACCCTGGGGTTTCCGTGGAATGGGACCCTCGTTCCTCAGACTTCCGCAAGATACGCTATGGCAATATGCGCATTAGCATTGATGGTGGTTTCGATGTCTTGGCTCGTTATCTTGCCCAGTTTGCAACAGGGCAAGTGAAAAGCACAAGGGCTGGCGCCATCCAGGATAAGAGCCGATTGGCCACCGCCTTAATAGACCCAAACACTGGGACGGGTTACCTGTCAAGCAAACTTTCGCCTTCGGCTGGTGAGGTACGAGACCAAGTAATTGGTTCCGATCCAGTGGGGAACCCCGTGGAGACATGGGACCAAAGGATCAAGAGCATAGCCGAAGACTTCATTCCTTTTATGGCCCAGGATATTGCTGAGGCATGGAAGGCAGAGGGAGGGGTGGGCGCTGCGATTGCGGCCCCGACGGGCGTGGGCGGCCTATCTATCACGGCGTATTTTTCAGGACTGGAAGAATGGCAGGACGATTTCAAGGAGTATAATGCCATCCCCTCCAGTGCCATCGAGAGGGAAGAAAAGGGAATACAGACAACTCGGGATAGTCTTCGCCAAAAGAACGCCGACCTTGATGCCAAGCTCTTCATTGTAGGGCACACTTCTAGTCTGAAAGGGATACCCGCTGTGACGGCGGTAATGAGGCTGATTCAAGAGCACGGAATCGAGCCAGATGACATCGAGGCCATAGGAGAACGACGTAAAGAGCGAGAGGATGCTAAAAGGGTTGGGTTGTGGTTAGAACGGACTCCTGTTGATTCGCTCATTAGACGGCTAGATAGGATGGCAACTCCGGTGCCTACACCGGCACCGGTGCCTACACCGGCACCCGCGCCCAGGAACGGCACTTCACCCACGGTTGTAACCACGCAACAGATTCTAGATCGAATGGATCGGAACACCGCTCATGGTGTGCGGGACCTGCTGTTTCCGGTGGAGGGGGCGTCTAAGCCCCTCACAGATGTCCAACGGCAAAAACTCCAAACTCTGTTCCGGGACTTCCCGTTGGGACAGACTGATTTCAATACTTGGTTGAAAGTGACACTCAGGCAGAGACTCTTGACTATACAGCCTGTTGAGCAACCGGTGGGAAGATGATTGCCACAAGCAAGCCTCAGATCGACCACCAACCCCGCTGCTGGAAGTGCGGGCGTATCCTGGCGGCGTACTTGGCTCGGCCATGGAGGTTGCGCTGTAGCCGTCATGGGTGCAAAGCAGAGAATGGCCATGATGTGGTAGAATAAGCCCAAGCGAGATGGCTCAGGGTCGTTAAGGCCCTGCATATAGAGGCCCTTGAGGCCCCGTGATTTGGCACGGGGCCTTTCTTGTTGGAGGTATATGGTCACCGAAAACACGGAAACCCAACCTCAGTCCGGAGATGCCGGTTGGGAGCCACCTGAGAGTGGGGCGGAAACTCCTCAGTCTGGGACGGCTCTAGCCGACGGTGCCGGTGATGGGGCGGGGCAAGGCGTAACTGAAGCCGGCGACCAGGGGGGGCGACCCCAGCCTCGGACCTATACCCAGGAAGAGTGGTCGGCTAGGGAGTCGGCCAAGGACAAGGAAAGCGCCGGTCTTCGGCAGATGGCTACGCGGTTCGCCCTGGATCTCCAGGCAGAGCGAGCGCAGGCTGCCGAGAACCAGCATAGGGCAGCGGACGCCCGCGCAGTGGATAACGGCGACATCACTGAGGATGAGGCTGCGCAACGAGGGCGGCAACGGGTAGCTGACGCCCAGGTGGCTGCCGAAAGGCAGACTGGGCTTCAAGGCTATCAGCGGTTGATGGCCCATGGCGAACAGGTCGGTCGGTTAACGGCCGCAGAGGATTTCGCGCGAGAGTTTGGCGTGGACGCAAAGGAACTGTTGGAAGATAAAGCACTCACGACGCCTGACTCCATGCGGTTGAAGGCGCGGGAGCTGGCACTGGAGAAACGCGAAGCCGCCTTCAAGGAAAGAGAGACCGGCCCCGAATCCTTTGATGGTGGTGGGGGCGGTGGAATTGGCGCGGGTATGGGTGGTGTCATCGCCAACATGGACCCCGAGGAGAAAATCCGCTGGGCGTTGGACCATCCACCCAAGACACGATAGAGATACGGGCGGGTTGTACACTCGCTTTTAGGAGAGAATAATTATGGCACTGACATTGGTTGAAGCAACCAAGTATTCTAACGACGTGCTGCAAAAGGGCGTCGTGGAACTCTTGGTCAAGGACGATCCTATTCTTGAAAAGCTGCCCTTCAAGGACATCAAGGGTAATGGGTTAACGTATAACGAGGAGACTACCCTCTCCGGAGCGCAGTTCTACGAAGTGGGTGATACTTGGGTTGAGTCTACCTCGACAGTCACCTCTCGGACGGCGGTTACCACGATTCTCGGCGGGGATGCCGATGTGGACAACTTTCTGAAGGCGACACGCAGTAACGAGCAGGACCTGATGAAGGAGCAAATTGCTGCTAAAACGAAGGCTATCCGAAGAGCGTACTTGGACGCCTTCTTCTATGGGTACTTCACCGGGGGCGGCACCAAGGACTTCGACGGCCTTCACTACCTCATACGCCGCACGACCTCTGGGTCGAACAACGCGATTGCGGTTGCCACGTCATCGGGGACTGCTCTGGCCTTGAGCCTGGAGCGTGTTGAGGCGGCTATCGACCTGGTCAAGGGCGATAAGCCGGACCTGGTAGTGATGTCCAAGTTGATGCGCCGGTCGATCAATAAGTATCTCAACGGGGTCGGGGGCATCACCAAAACGGACGTTCAAGGGAAGACCGTGCAGACGCTGTTTGACCTCCCGGTGGTGGTGTCGGATCATATCCGCGACAATGAGTCGGCGGACCTTCAGTATGGCACCAATGAGGGTGCGGCGAATGTTTACGGGCATAACTATGCTGATAGCGCGGGTGATGACGACGATGGTGCGACTTCCATCTTCGTACTGCGCTTCGCGTCTGATGCGTGTTGTGGTATTCAGTCGTTGCCCATTACTACGGACCGGATCGGCAATCTGGAGACCAAGGATGCCCAACGTGTTCGGATCAAGTGGTATCCTGGTCTGATGTTCCAGAAGTTGATCAGTTGCTCCAAGGTAACCGGGGCTGACGCTAACGGTGTTGTGACCGCTTAACACAAATCTGCTCTTCTAAGGAAGAATAGGATAAAGGAGAATTGTTATGGCTTATACAAGTTTCGGAGGTCTGGCTGTTATTCTGCAACGGGGACCGGCTTTTAGGGCTGCGTCTACCGAGGCGCTGAAGGTTGGAGACCTCGTATCTAAGGAGTTCGCCCTGGCCGATGCTTCGGCTGGTGGCGGGTCGGCCTACTTCGTGTCCCTGGAGGATGTCGACTCCGGGTCGAGTGGTCTGTACGCTGAGTGGGCGGTCATCAGAAAGCCGTCCACCATAGCGGCTGGCGGAGTTGTCACAGCGGGAACTCATGGTGGGACTTTGGGTGATACCTTATTCCTGTCTACCGATGCGGGGGATGCTGTTGAAGTCATAGACGGCGACGGCATCTACCAGATAGTGGGGCAGGTGTTGTCCACTGAGGACGTGATGCTACGGCCCAGCCATGCTCCGGGCGACTTCTTCCAAGATTGCGAGAAAGAGACCACAACTAAGACCCTGGATATCAACGACAGCGGTAAGTCATTTGTCGCGACGAGCACCAGTGACGTAGTTATCACCATACCGGCCACAGCCGCACAGGGTGTCTACACCATTATTAACGGTGCCCAGGATGGCGACCATCTAACATCGGTTAGTCCGAATGCTAGTGATGGTGTCGTTGGTTGGGATTTCACTAACACGGACGATGGTGATGCGACTAATACCAAGGCTACTTCCAAGGCTGGCGATTTTCTGGTTGTTCAGTCCGGTGGCCTGGCAGGTGGTTTCATGGTAGTTACTGGTCGCGGGGTCTGGGCAGGAGCGTAGGTGGTCTACACGTAACATGAACCAGTGGGCCACAATGGATACGGTGCTGCCTGAAAAGGATTTACACGTTCAAGGAACTCGGCTAAGGGGGGGCGGCACGATGGACTTCTGGATGTTCAACCCGCCGCTGGTCAAGCCGTGCCGGGTCCGCTGTGGCATGTGCAAGCGGGGTATGGACGGTTACCGCTCATGCCCTCATTGCTACCCGGACAAGCAGGAAGAGTAATGGACACGATAGCTTGGAGCGATTTCAAGCGCATGACTGCCAAGACTGTCACGGAAGGTGCCTGCCTCCGGTTGACCAGTGACGGAGCGACCATCGCCTATGTCGTCATCCGCCCTGAACAGGCGATGCAGGCGCGGGTTGAGGGCGTTTGCAGCCAGATAGACGCAAGCCGGGGGCGCTAATAACGAATGCCGGTCCACGTTGAAAAACGAACGGGCGCTAAGCCGTACAAGGTCGTTGAGCCCTCCGGGAAGGTCGTTGGTTCCTCAGAGACTCGGGAGAAGGCACAGGCCAGCGCCCGAGCCCGGAACGCTGCGCTTCACGGCGGGAAGTCCACGAAGACGTAGGGGGGCTTATGCCGCATAAAGGAACAAGCAAGGATTATCCTAGTCGGCCGGGGCACCGAAAGCCGAGTGCCAAGCCGGCGTCTAAGAAACCTAAGAAGTAGAGAGTAGAAGATGGCGACGACAGTCACGCCCGCAACCCTCACGGTGCGCATCGTGGCCACTATTTCCTTGGCTGGCCAGGACAAAGGCTTCGATCACTCGTTTACCGTGGCATCGGTGACCGAGGTGGTCAACCGGATTGTTAACATCCCGACCAGCGAGATGGCCGTGCTGGTCTTTACGGCCACGAGCCCTGGTAGTGCTACGGCCATTGGTTTGAATGAGGCGGATGTTCGATTCATCTGTCTAACGAACCTCGATGACACCAATTTCATCCAGATAACCATTATCAGTGAGAACAACAACGAATGCGCCCACAAGTTGGAAGCGGGGCACACCATAATGATACCGATTAGCGCCGAGGGCGTCGTTGACGTACACGATGCCAGCACCACGGCCCTGACAGTTTCCTTCGACGACATCACCTCCATCACAGCATTGGCTGACTCAGCAGCATGTGATCTCCAGGTGTTTGCGGCTGGGGTTTAGATGGCCACCGCGTGGCGCCGTTCAGCGGGAAGGCAAGCCCTGGGAAGGCTGATGCACGGGGCCGACGCCATCACGGGTACGCCCGCCACAAACCTCACCAAAGGCCAGTTTGGCGTTAAGGCCCTCGCAGTCTATGAGGACGACTTCTTCCTCGACTGGTTCGGCCGGTTCTATTCAGGCCCCCATAAGGACACCAACTTTGTCGTGACCGACTTTACGCAGACGGATGGGGTTGTAGAACTGGACCCCGACCTGAGCACCGCCGTTGAGGCCCAAGACCTCTTCGAGATGTACCCCGAGTTCAGCCCCGCCGAGATGAACGACGCAATCAACGCTGCCATCGCCATGGTGGAAGATGAAGCTCTCCAGGATAAGCGGGACGAGACCTTGGTGGCGGTGGCAACCCAATGGGAGTACGACGTTCCGCCTGACTTCGTGACGGTGGAGCAGATTTACGAGGAGTCCGGCACGGCGGGGCGCTACAGCCCTTCGGGCGCACTGCTCGACGTGCGTCACTGGCGCATCTTGCCTGGGTCTCCACCGAAAATCTGGTTCGACAATACTTATAAGACCCTAACAGCTGGCCGGAAACTTCGGCTGGTGGGGCAGCAGGCACCGCCGCAGTTGACCAAGGACGACGATCTGTGTTCGGTTCCCCAGATGTACGTGCTGTACCAGGCCAAGGCCCATTTGCATCTTGCGAGGGTCGAGGAATCCGGCGATGACCACTACAAGAAAATGGTGGTGGCCCAAGCCCGAGCTCACGAGGAGCGCAAACGGCTGCTGGTGGCCAGTCGTGGCTCGCGGGTAGCCTTCTAATGGTCACGGTCCACCGCAAGCACGAGATCAACCTTTTTGGCACACGCTACCCCATCATGGGGGCGGTACAGCAGCAGTCGGCGGCCCAATGGGCTCAGAAGCAGGTGATCGGCGACTGGTCGAAGGACTCGGAAACTCCGATGTCCTCGTGGATCATGTCGGACGCAAGTGGTGGCGTCGGTATCAAGGACATCATTGAGCAGCTGCACGGGGATCGCTGCTGGTGGTCCACTGCTGAGATAGGCTACCGTGGGCATAATCTCCTGCCGCGGCTGGTGACCCAGGCGAGTACCAATCCAGGAACGAGCAACCCTGAAGTGATCGTCGATTACGCGAATGAACTGTACGTTGCCTTTGGGACCGACCTGCGTAAGTGGAATAATGTCACATCTGCATGGAGTTCGTCGCTGGGAACACTTATCGCCACTCCAACCCACGGCTTCGTCCACAAGGATAAGCTCTATTTCGCCTGTGGAAGCGACTTCAACCGGTACGATGGAAGTACCCTGACGACCGGCGCAGTTTTAGGGTCCGCCCAGGCGTGTCGCTACCTTAGCGAATGGGACGACAGACTCTTTACCCTCGATAATGACGGCCAACTCGACTACTCGCTGGACGAAGGCGTTACCTGGACAGCCAACGCACTCTCCACTCTACCCGCTGGCTATTTCACGTCGCTGTTCGAGTATCGGACTGCGGCAGGCACCCGCGTGCTCTACATGGGGACTAAAGTCGGCCTATACGAGCTCAACTTCGACAATGGTGTGTGGGCCCGCACTGACCTCACCCTTCCTTTTCACGCTTATGGGGGCCTAGGTGCGGCGGTTCGGCGTGATACAGCGTTTATCTCTGCCGGCCTAGCGGTCTATGGGTATGTCTCGGGGAACCCGGCTGATATTACCATCATAGGGCCTGACCTGGACGCAGGACTCCCAAGCGATTATAGGGGCAGCATCATCAAGTTGGTTGCCGGGATCAATCATCTCTTCGCTTTCGTTGACGCGACGGCCGCAGAAACACCAGACCTGTTCATGGCAGGCGATGACGAATATGGGAACCTTCAGTTCCCGGATGTGACCGGGTTTTCCTTGGTTCTCAAATGGGATGGTCGCGGTTGGGGGGTCGTGTATATTTCGGGTACAGCCGATAAGGCACTCAAGGATGGGGTGGTGTCCAACGCGAACAACACCTACCGGCTGTGGTTTGGGGTGGGCAACGAGGTGTTCTACGTTCCGCTTGAATCTACGATTCAGAACCCACTCGAAGTTCAGGACTACGAGTTTGCGGCCAGCGACACACACATCACGGGCTGGTTTGACGCCGATAACGCGGTGATCGACAAACTGGCCGCGTACTTGACCGTCTACCTGGCGTCCACCAGCGCAGATGAGTACGCCAAGTTCTACTACGGTCTCGATTACGACGAGGACACTTGGACCCTCTTGACCAATAACTCGTTCACAGACGGGCAAGTGGATGCGGACGGTGAAACCGTGTTCGACTTCGCCTCTGGCGCCGGGCTGGATTTCAAGGCCATCCGGTTCAAATGGGACAAGGTGCGGGGCAGCACCTCAACGCTTTCGCCTGATGTACGGTGGGGGCGGCTTTCCTACCTGAAAAACCTTGACCTGCGATGGGGCTTCCAAGTGGTAGTGGATTGCCGACGCAACTACCGGTTCAAGACAGCTCGCAGCCTGCTCTCTGCGCTGAAGACAGCGAAGACTACGGGGACGCTAGGCAACTTCACTTTCAAAAACGGCCGTGGTGCCGAAACGCACCGCTGTCGTATCATGGAGATGAAGGATATTGAAATTGGGGGTAGGAAGTCCGAAGGGGTAGTCACACTGAATCTCTTCGCGCCTTAAAGAGATGGGCACCTCAATCACATCAGTCACAAAAGAGAAGAAGGCTGAAAAGACGCTGGTGGCGGTCTTGGAAATACTGAAAGCAACCACCACGCTGGATGTTCTTGAACGCATCCAGCAGCAATTGGCCAAGATGAACGAGGACGAGAATTTAGGGCCAGGAGATAGGCACTATGGGTAGAATTGAAGGGAAAGCACCAGACGGCAAGGGGGGCATTAATGAGCAGTCCGTTGACACTGAAGGGCGTGCTCGAACTCGTAGTATTATCGCTGATGATTTTCACCACGCGCTCGAAAATGGTACGGGCTATATATTCCATAGCACGTATTCAGCAACAGGTGGCGAGGAAGTCTGGTCGCTCCAAAATGACGGCATCGATGTACACGTCAACCGAATCGTGATTAGCACGTCGGCCTCGGGCGTATTCTCCATAATGAGAAAAACGTCAGGCACCCCCGCAGGAACCACGATGAAAGGACGTAACGGCATCCTGGGCCGGCCGATTATGCCTGATGTAACAGCGTTCGGCAGCGCCTCCGTAACGGGCTCGGTAGATGGAGACGTGATAGATGCCCAAGACATCGGGACGAGTGCGCCCTATACGTTTGACCTTGACGGACTCGTTGTGCCGCTCAAAGAATGCCTGTTTGTTAGGGCAGCAACTACTGGTATTGTTTACGTCACCGGATACGTACACCGGGGCGAGTAATGAGATTCAGGTTATTTGGGCGCAGTGGTGGGCTAAGCGAAGGAGGACAGAATGAACTCTCAATCTCCCCCAATGGGGAGGCGATTGTCCGACCATTCAACTACTCCGAGGCCGTGTTCCAGAACTTGGACGCGACAGCGACAGCGTATAATTTTCAGAAACCACTGCACAAATCTCAGTTTGTAATCACAGCCATCGTTGCCTTTGCGAACCGAAACGTCACCACGCAAACACAGGTAGACATATACGAGGCCGCGACAGCCTCGACCACTACGGTCGCAAAACAGATTCGCAGGTTGGACATTGCAAAGTTAGCTAACCACATAGAAACAGGATTGCTCACTCGCATTAATTCGGGTGTGTTCTTAAACGCCAAATGTGATGACGATGACGTTTTCCTCACCATTGACGGCTATTTCGTACCAGAGGGAGACTGATGGAGTACGATGCCGGATCGGTGTCCTCTACGGGGCAGATTAGCAGCTTGACGACCAAGATCAAGTCCATCGAGTTCCACGCCCGAGAGGACAACACGGGGGCAGTTATCGTGGGAAAGAGCAACGCTTCATTGACCAACGGGCGGGAGGTTCCACCTGGGGAAGCGTACAGCCCGAACTTCGATAAAGGGAGCGTGCCTTTCAGCACCTTCTACGTGGTCTTCGAGCAGTCGGGCGACTATCTTGACTGGACCATCATTACGGATTAAGGTGACGCCATGCCGAGCGGTACTGTAGATCTTTCAGGGAAGGTTATTGATGGGAGCGGGGGCCCCAAGGTGGGGCTCGTTGCCTCGTTGTACGAAGCTGCCACATGGGAAGCAGCCGGCGCCGCCACGGCTACCGATACGACCGACGCCGACGGGCTCTGGAGCTTCACAGGCCAAGACATCACCAAGACGTGGATCGTTGTTGTGGTTGATGGGACGAAGAAGGCCCTAATCGATGCCCGCAACCAACTTCAGATCACCAACATCGACCTGATTGACGACCTGAGCGTCGATACGATCTACGAGCACACAGCCGGGTCCGGCGTCACGGTTGACGGGGTGCTGCTCAAGGACAGCAAAATAGCCCAGAGCTACATTACACTGGCTACCGTGCTGGAGGACCTGAACACTCTGGGCGCCCCCGCAAGTGACGGGGAGTTCATCGTAGCCACCGGCGCGGGTGCATTTGCGTATGAATCCGGGGCCACTGTCCGGACCAGCCTGGGCTTGGGCAGTGCGGCTGTCGAGACTTGGGGCGCGATCCTTGACGACCTCGTGACGCTAGGTGCTCCGGCCAGCGATGGCCAATTTATAGTTGCTACCGGAGCCGGGGTCTTTGCCTACGAATCCGGGGCCACTGCCCGGACCAGCCTCGGTCTAGTAATTGGCACGGATGTCCAGGCATACGATGCCGAGCTTGCGGCATTGGCCGGGTTGACCTCCGCTGCAGATAAACTCCCGTACTTTACGGGTTCGGGCACTGCTGCCTTGGCTGATATTACGTCGGCTGGCCGGGCCATCTTGGATGATGCCAATGCTGCAGCCCAAAGAACAACCCTTGGTGTTATTTCGGCTACTGCCAGCGCAGAGGGCGTGGTAGAGTTGGCCACCGTTGCCGAAACCAACACGGGTACGGACACTGGAAGGGCTGTGACTCCCGACGGTATATCCGGGGCCGTACGTACCATTGTCCTGTCTGCTGCCGGTGGTACACCCCTTTCTACCGCAGGTTGTGGAGGCCCGACACAAGTAGAAGCAGCCACTAACGACATTAACTACTTCGTGCTCGACTTTGATGCGTCAACCGAAGAGCACGCGACTTGGAACGTGGTCATGCCCGCAAGCTACGATGGCGGCGTGGTCAACGCGACGTTTTACTGGACAAACGCAGGCGGTGGAGCAGCGGAGACGGTCGATTGGGGCATCGCAGCCCTCGCCCTTGCAGATGACGGAGCCATTGACCAGGCTCTCGGGTCGGAGGTCACCACTACAGATACTTGGATAGCGCAAGGGGACTTGCACGTTTCCGCTGCCAGCAGTAACGTCACCGTCGGCGGCGCACCCGCCGGTGGGCAATGGGTAGTCTTTACCGTAGCACGCAAAGTTGCTAGCGATGACTTGACCGGCGACGCCCGACTCATAGCCGTGGTCATCACATACACAATCAACCAGTATTCGGATTAATTATGGACTTCAAAATACTTGATACCTTTGCCCACGACGGGCACCTCGTCGTCGTAGTCGAACATTACAACGCCGATGGGGCACACTGGTTTACTGAAAACTATCTCTTCCCAGGGAGGGAGGGACACCGACGTTGTATTAAAAAGAACCTTCGCGGGAAGTATCTCATGGATGACAACAAAGAGGTGCCCGCAGACGGTCTTCTTCCCCCTGGCCGAGGGTGGGCACGCGAAACCACTTTCAACCTTGCCGAAAGACATATCCTTCACACTATCACGGGCGTTCACCAGAACCGTTTGGTATCAGGCTGGCCGCAGGGATATGTCGACCGTTTGCCCAACGTTCCAAGTCATAAGATGCAAGCACAGGATCGAAGCGGTGCCGATATCCTCGCGCAGAAGTTTCGTGACATGCCAGGACGACAAGCATGACTATCTTAATCGTTTCCCCGGACGACCACACCGAAGTCAGCTCGGTTGACGGCCACGCACAACAGTCCGCTGATGCCGTCTGGGCAACTATCCGTACTGCCGCTGGGGACGGGGTAGCCGATGGCGACGCGGCAGCCCAGGTGCAGTGCCAGATAGTTACCCACGCTAGTTCGTCCGGGGTTTGGTCAGACTTCACCCGTGGGATATACGTCTTTGATACGGGTAAGTCGCTCCCACATAACGCTGAGATTTCCAGCGCCATAATCGAATTTGCTGGGGCTGGGAATGTGGTAGACGGGTTTGGAAGCGCAGCGATTTCACTGGTGCTGCCCTCGCCTGCCTCCAACACCGCCATTGTCGCTGGTGACTATAATTCCTTTGCGGGATTGAATGGCTCCATGACCAAACAAGCCAATGACATAGCCCTTGCGTCGCTTAATGACAACTCATCCTACGAGACAGAGAAGTTCACCCTCGATGCAACCGGGCTCAGTAACATATCGAAAACGGTGCCCAGCGCGTTCGGTATAGTCATTACCTTCGATGCGGAGAACGCCGAACCCGCTTGGGTGGGGGATACCCGCTCTCGCGTACAGATAGTTAGCGCCGATGGTGGCCCAGCCATCCCCAAGATGACAATTGAATACACCGTCGCACATCAGCGTGGCCCCAGCGGAGGTGTGGGATTATTCAGTAGTGGGGTGGCTGTTGTCTAGGATCCGGTAAAGCATTTTAAGGCGGGAGGACCCATGGACGTTATCAAAATAATGCCCGAGTACCTGGACACCGGCATGGAGGATGGGGAGCTTGAGGACCTGGTAGAAGCCACCCTACGGGCCCACCTGACACAACTAAAGCGGGCTATTGCCAACTCCGTGACATCCGCCCGGTCCTGCACCCTGATGGACAACCTCGAAGGGTCGCAGAAAGCACTCGCTGAGGCCCGGAAGTTCAAGAACCAATATCACCACTTCTTGGCAGAACTCACCCGGCTGCGCGGCAGTGGGCCAGAGCTAACCCCGGAGCCTGAACCAAATCATGTGGGAGTGTTAGAAGAGTGAGGCTGGTATGCATATCATTGAGGTGGTCAAGGGCAAGAAGAATGGACCGTCACACCCTTTGCGTGTGCTGATGACACCACTGGTGTCGTCCATATCACAGATCCGGAGGCTAGATGATGTCGAGACTGCGGCCCCAGATTCTAGTCGCAATCGTCTGCGCCACCGTGTTCAGTTGCTTCGCTGCCTGGCCGAAGGAATTGCCATGAAGGACGTTTCATGAAACTATCACCAGCCCTTATAGTTGCAATCGTAGCAGCGTTTGTTACGGGTGTTCTTGGTCCGTTAGCGGTTACATTTTATCAAGGCCAGCAGCAAGAGGCCCAGGAAGAACGTCGGTTGGCATCTGGTGTAATTGACACTGAAACTCTATTAGGACATAGCGTATTTACCCATGCCGATACGTGGGTGGATTTAATTATTCCACAAACAAATGTCTCAGCAGAAGCTAGAACATTCCTTCGTATCAAGTTCATGGCTTTCCAAGATGCTTTGGAAGACATGGTTGTACATAATGATTTCAATAAATTATCTAATGACCAGTTCCATGCATTAGCCAGTAAGAATTTGAATGAAACTGTTGTAGGATACATTGGGGAGGCCAAACGCCAAGGTATTTCAGAAGAGTTCATAGATGAATTCAATCACTGGCACCAACAGGTGGTTGATATCCTAGTCGCTGCCATTGAGGATAATGTGTATTCTCCCATCCACACATCCCAAAATTCTAAAATGTACGCAATTTTGACAGCATATGATTCTGCTTTAGGGGCAACCTTGGAAGATGTGGCAAGAACATTGGAAGCCAACGGAGGCTAGACGGAGGCTAGATGGTATCAAGACTTCGGCCCCAGATATTCCTGGCGCTGCTAATCCTGGGCGGTGTCGCCCTGGCCGGCGTCCAGCTCGACAACGAGGTCGCGATGGGGACGGCGGTGGGCGGCATCATCGCGCTGGCGATGAAGGTCTTGGAGAATGAATAGTAGAGGGACGGCATGGATGCAGGTGTAGTCCAGGCGGTGGTTGCGGCCATCGGCCCGACGGGGGTGATAGTGTTGTCAGCGTTGTGGATTCTGGCGAGGCGCAAGGAGAACGGGCGCAAGCAGACCTGCCCCTCGGCCTGTCCTCCCATCGTGGTCGCCCGTCTCGATGCCGTCCGGGACGACCTGCAAGAAATCAAGGGCGACGTCCGCGACCTTCGTGCCAACCTAGTCCGGCACCTGGAAGACCATGCCCACGTCTAGGGCTCCTAGATGATCATGAGGGGCGTAAGATGAGGCCATCCCACCCTGCCGTGTGCAGGGCGTAAAGAAGCCCAGGTAATGGGTAGTAGGAGAATAGGGTTAAGGGCGGAAACTCCTACTATCAGCCTCATTATCTATATAAGTTGAACTGCTCCCAGTCCATGCGGAACTCGCAGGCACAGCACTGCACCCACTGTTCCCGGCGATAACCGTACTCCATTAGAGCGTCTTCATCGCACTTAGGGCACGGCCTGTCCTCGATCTCCTTCTCGTAGTCCGGGCCCGCAATCTCGAACTCCAGCCCGGTCACTCCCGGTGGATAGTTCATAATCCCCCTCCTAGAAATGTCCTCCCGCCCATGTGCTTGCTCCGGTGGCACGGCAAGCATAACAGTTGGAGGTTACTCAGTTCGTCTTGCTCCTTCTTCCTCTTCCGCCCGAAGCGGGACCGGGGGATGATGTGGTCGATCTCAGCCCCCGGCGCCCCGCACTGGACGCACATCCCACCATCACGCTGGATTACATCCAGGTATTTGCGGCTATCTATTGGCATAACGTACCATATATCCACTCCAGGTCTGCCGGCCTGATCAGATAGTACTCCACACCAGGACACTGTCCCAACGCCTCGGCCCAGGTGTCCTGCCCCGGCAACCACCGGGTCTTTGCCTTGTTCCAGTGACCCGGCCTGAGACGCCCATTAGAGGTCTTTAACTCCAAAAACAGTATACGGGGCGGGCGGACGGCTACAACGTCAGGAAATCCAGGCTCAGAGCGCACAGAGCGATATGTGGCATAGGCTAACCACCCGGCATCCCTAGCCACTTTGATGATACTTTGTTGCAGGTCCGATTCGCGCAGCATCACGGGCGTCCAGTGCCTCCTTCCGGTCCGACCATATTAGTGTGAGTCCTCCTTCGGGACCGGCGTTTACGAAGGGCTTCTTTTTCTTGCATCGGCGGCAGACGCCCAGGCTTGTCGGCCCTTGGGCGGTTGGTATGATCCAGTGGTGGGGTGAACACTTCTTCTGGGAGATCGTCATTTTCACCTACACGTCAAACCGGCTCGGCTTTTCTTGCCGAATTGAGTCCACGGTATAAATTGGTCATATCGGCGGATCACCCAGCGTTGAAACGCCTTTAGGTGGCGTTCATTACTGTAAGCCATTGGGTAGGGTAGGCAACCGGCGTCCTTGAGCCGGTGGTATCGGTACATGATGTCTTCCATAGTTTCACCAGGTTTGTAGCCGATGAGCATATAGACCAGCACATGGCGCGAAGGAATCCCCGCTTGGTTGAGCATCTCCAAACCTCGAAAGAAGACCTTTTCCTGGCCGACGTTGTCCCAGGCCGTGTATAGACGGCGGACCTTGAAATAGCCGTCGTAATACCGCACCGATGCCAAGGCCATTGCGGCTTCCTCGGTCAGCAGCCGGATGTTGACGCCCTGGTTAAATGACACCTTGAAACCGCCTTCGCGGAGTTCGTCAATCCTTGCTTGCCACTGGTCGCGGGGCTGTCCGAAGAAATCATTATCGAGCAAACAGACGGCCCGCTCGGTGCTGGGGCGCCAGATGTCGGCAATGGTGTTGATACTCCGGGGCTTGCCTTCTTTCGCCGGGACTACACAAAATTCACAGTTGAGCCGGCACCCCCGCTGGCTGAAGCCTAGACTCCAGGGATAGCCGGGGTAGATGGAATAGTCATAGGATTCATAAGTGTCGAGGCCCAGTGCCTCCTCGACTGTAATGAAGGCACCAGCCCCAGTCCCGCCGATCACCGCATCGGGAAAGGCATCCTGCAAGCCTTTAATCACCGGCAGCGACTTCTGGAAGATTGCCGACCCGTAGACCAGGTCATACTGTGGCTCAAACATCGACGGTGATGGCGTCCTCGCCAGAGTGACGTTGTCGCCACGGTGTTTATGCCAATGGGACAGCTTCATCAAGGCCAAATTTGGGAGGTTCCCGTCAATATGTGTTAGGCGGATTTCCACGTCAAACCGGCTCGGCCAGGATAACGTCCGCCGGGATGGGCTTGACCTCTGCCAGTGTCAGGCCGAGAGACCGGGCCACTGCCTGGCGCAGTTTCTCCCGGAGGGCTTGGTCGACCGGCACGTCGAGGAGCTGGGAGCCTAGCAGTTCCACCAGGTGGCTGTCCCAGCCGTGCAATGAGCGGCCAGCACGGTCACCGTAGACTTGCCAGCGATACCCAGCGGCTTCAACTGTGATTCGGGTCACGTTCTCCTTAGTCATTGTCCCTCCAGTGCTACAGTCGGGCCGCACTCTTCCAACCTGCCGCCCATCAGTCGGGTTCCGCTTTTCTTTAGCCACTCCATGAAGGCTGGGAACGGACAAGGGCAACGGACAGAATGGGAAAATCACCGGGCAACATTTGGGGATGATGGACAGTTCTTCAGGTGAACCAGCCTGGGTTCTGCTTCTCCAGGCGCTCATGGTCTTTGCCTCGTTCCGGTGGCATAGGCACGAGCAGCCGGCCAACTGGCAGACGCCGTGGGCGTCGAAGACACAAGCCAGGGACT
>Ga0098039_1000406_pt1 | contig 18664 bp, 8 predicted proteins | sample 6_EtaG_FD_75047 | JGI IMG/M metagenome (GOLD analysis project Ga0098039, IMG submission 75047) | Marine viral communities from the Subarctic Pacific Ocean - 6_ETSP_OMZ_AT15160 metaG | ecosystem: Environmental > Aquatic > Marine > Oceanic | place: Pacific Ocean | collected 2015-01-08 | reverse complement strand
CACCCTGCTTTTGCCACCACAATTGCATCAGCACGATCATACGATTCAGGTTTCGGATTTCCGTGCTTTGTATATTCTACCTTGAAAGCGGGCTCGTTGTCAAGCAAATATTGCAAAACAACTGCTTTTGCTTTTTGTCCTCTCGGAACTTTAATGCCGGCTTGCTTGCGTGCAGAAGTGGCGGCGATGTATTTCGGCTCCATCTCAAACATTTCGTAGATGAGCCACGACACAATGCCGTTAAAGCGGGTGAGGGTTGAAAGAGTTTTTGCTGAAGACTTTCCTCCCATAAACATATGAAGGGATTGCTCGATGTAGATGTGGTTTATTTTGTTTTCTTTGTCTTGATCCTCCGACATCCAATAGGGAGGAATATCTCTTTCAAATTGATAATTATCAAAGATGTTAAAGATTGCTTCTTTTATTCTTTTTGTTTTCTCAAACAAGTTCTTATATTTGCGTAGATCAACAGAATCATAAAAAACAATTTCACCCTCCGCTACAATCGCAAAACCAGTTATGCTGGTTGAAATGTCGACACCCAGAATCATAATAATATTATACTATATATCAAGCCTTAATTTAAAAGAATAGTCTTGATCTTCTTCTTTTAGAACAGGATTTGATAGTGTTGCAACGCCGATGAGGTTCTTCTTATCATCATAAAGCGCAACTCTCGAAATATAAACTTGACGCCTAAAAGATGCAGAATGGTTCGTAAAACTAGAAGATGCCACGTTTGCAATTATTCTTTCGGGGTTCTCTTCATAAACCTGTGAAGATGTAAATTGTAATTGTTCTTGACCATACAACAAGTATGTTGGATTATTTGAGTAGTTTGCCTCGCCTTTTCTAGCGTGCGTAAACATTGTTATGACTTGTGTTTCTGTTACCCCCTCAAAAGAAAGATCGAAAGAACAAGAAACAAAATTTGCTCCAGCAGTACTGGTACTAACGCCATCACCGGCGCCGGCACCATAATAAATCCATTTCGGACTATCTGAGGAGCTTGGATTTGTCATAGGAATTATATGATCAGGCATCAAATCCCACGAGCCCGTTAAAAGTATGAATCCTTCATCATATAAAATAACGCCGGCCACCTTGTCATTATAATCGGTGGCATGCATGCCTCCAGAAACTTGTATTAATTCACCATTTCTTTTTGTATCTCTTAACTCTCCAGCAAGCGAGCCGGTGTAATACCACTTCAACGAAACACTTCCCGGCTTTATTTGAGAGCCAAAAAATATCGAGGGTATTGAAATTAAATTAAGATCTTGATAATCTTTAATCCACTCGTATGAATCTTCATGTGCATCTAAATTACCAGTAACTCTATAGTGTGGACTTCTGGATCCATAAAAATTTAATCTATTTCTTAGCGCCCAATAGCGCCTATTGCTGGGTACTAATTTAGCCGATTCAGCTACGCGCGATGTGGAAAGTGGACCGATCGGAGAACCCGGATCACCAAGAGTGGTAACTTTTTGCTCACGACCTGTGATATCATTATATACTTCATTTAAAAATCCGGAATCATTTGCTGATAAAAACTCTCTGCTAATAGATGCAGTCATTGGATATTGACCATAAAGTACATCGCCGCCAGTAGCGGTTACCCACTCGTTTAATCCGCCCGACGAAGTTACAGAACGAAAGCTTGAACCAGCAGTATCCTTTGTGATGTATGGGCGAATAAATGCATTATACGCATGCAGTTCTTCGGTATCAGTTGAGCCAGAAGCTTGCTTGTCTATGTTATATTCATATAAGCTAAGATGTCCCGGCTGTGATATTACATTTGCACTAAAGGCTCCAGATTGCTCTGGGACATTGTTATAATATACCTTACTATCAAAAATAAAAAACTCACAACGAGGGTGAGCTTTCATCGTGTTCAAGAGTATATCTTGTGGCCTGAACTTCTTAAGCGACATTTCTAATAATCTAGTCTGACCCTCAAAGTCATCTCGTTTGTTGGAGTCTTCTTGAGGGGTTCTGAAAGCTTGGCAGTGGCAAGCAATTCATTACTAGCATTATATAGTCCGATTGTTGTAATATAAGATACGGGCTCGTCTGTAGAAACCGACTTGACTCTGATTTGGCTTCCGGAAGTATAGGTTGGGTTTGAGCTGTAATTATACTTATTGTGTGGCACTCTACAGAAATAGATAGTAGAGTTAATCTCTGTTGTATTGTTAAAAGATAGATTGTAAATTCTGTGTCTAAGTGCGTCACACGACGCAGAAATTACAGAACCACTAAATGCACCAGAGACGCTTCTTACGTGAGGCTCGCCATCTCCTGGAGAACCACTAAAGAAATAATGACCATGTGTGCCGGCTGGAGAAATTCCTGGATGATTTGCATTTTCTGCGGCCATGTCATCAAAAATAGATGAAGTAAGAATAACGACACCTGCTTGATAAAATATAACTCCAAGAGCACGAGATGTAAGACTAGCGGTGGTATCGTAAAGAAGTCCATAATCACCACCAACTGTCGCGACGGTGCCTTGGGTACTAGAGGCAGAAAGATCTTGTAGCTTTAGCATATCAGTTTGCGGGTGGCCACTTGCTGTAATAAACGGAGAACCCCAAGAGCCTGTGCCGATCTGCATTGAGTAAGAGCCCTTCTTGATCTGATCCTTTACGAGGAGCCGAGAGAGCGATAAGAAGAAACAAGAAGTCATTGAGCCCGTCTGGTCTAAAGTTAAATCACTTTCAAACAATCTTACCTTATTGTCTGAGCCAGTATATCCAAGCAAAAGCTGCGCAAACTGATTATACATATTAATCTTCTTGCTGTTCTGTGTCGAAGCAGAGCCAGAGAAAGCGGAACTTTCATCGTATCCTACTGTAATATCAAAAATATGGTTTGCTGAAGAACTTAGATATGGATAATCATAGACTGATTGAAACATTCCGTGTGTGTAATTCTTAATGTTCTCGTTATTATATGTTGCTAAAGCCCCATCACCTGCGCCACCACTAATAATTGCACCTGTAAGAGGGATAGCCTCATGTAGCAATGTTCTGGTTGTGGTGACATCCGATGTGGTGTCTAAGGGTTCAAAATTTATTACTGGCATTTAAAAACTCCGATCATGTGCCTGCGTATCTAATGATTCTAACTGGAAGTTGAAGTCTTGCCGTTGAGACACCGCCTTCTACATAAATAGTTGTATCAATATAATCATATTTTTCGCCGCCGCCAAAAATAGTTTGGTCGTATGACCCGTATAGATCATACATTGATGATCTGGTACCCGTAGATGTGGCTCCCAGCTCCGATGCAACTGAAAAATTCAGTGCTGTTACGGAGCCGCGGGGCCCAGCGATCACCGAAATTGTTGTTGCGCTAATTAAGCTATTGAAAGTCACCCCGTTGTTGATCCCGGGGGCCGTAAAAGCATTAAAATTCTTTAAAACAGGGGTTGTTGACGTAGCACTAGCTGCCTGCAGGGGGGTCATATTAATATCTGCTGTTCCATCAGTCTTGTTGCTGAATGTTGACGTTCTACTGGGCGACATCAGTGCCGCGATAAATCTACTATCTGCGTAGAGATTAAAAGTACTATCTAAGAGATTGGTATTAACAATATAGCTTGAGCGATTACTAGTATCTCCTGTTAAGTTAGGAGTATCTAAGCCAGACTCAATATAAATTGCCGTATCCGTTGCCTGATCTGATTGTAAAACATAAGCCGAAGAACTATGACCGGTCTTAATCTTGCCGGCTGTTTCTGAATTTACTGCTAAATAATATACACTTGAAGTAGTCTTGGCAGAATTGCTAACCAGATCATTTGATTTTAGGGCGGGCAAGTAGAGCAGATCGCTCCTTGTTAAGGACAGCAAGCCATAGTTAATATTTGCGTTTGTTTGAGTGAACGCCTCCAATACTGGTGTCTGCATTATTTCTAGGTCAAAGTGCGAAGAGCCGCTCGGATGATTGCGATTGAAAAGTCCGTAGTCAACCTCGTCATCACCAAGGGCGAATTTTGAAATCTTAAAAGAGCCTTGCGCTAACCTTTTCCTTCCTAAATCCGTTAATACTGCATCCAGGATAATGTCACCCGAATTATCTAAAAAAGCCATTTAATTTCTCTCTCCTGTATAAATAGTTTGTAATTTTGGTTTAACCGCTCTCTAAATTATAAGTAATATTTAAATCAATTTTTTTACCAGTTTTCTTTGACGTTAAACGTATTTTGAAAGTTTTGCCCCAGATTGGGTCGATCAAATCCGAATCGCCTATTTGCAAATTTTCTAATTGGGTGGCCGCGGGTCTGGCATACTTAACATCATCTGTAACTAGTTTCATATGTGAACTATTTGGTATTAATTGTATTAATTTCTTAAATGATTTAGAAGTTGTTGTGATCTGGCTGGTGGCCAGATCAGATTCAAATAGTGTTTCAAATTTTGCATATTTATAGCCGCCATCGTTAATTAATTCACATTCATAGATTTCAGAAAATTGACCAGGGTGCTGTAGTCTTGTTACACTACGAAAAACATAATAATATTTTTGATTTGTTAAAATTCTATCTTCGCACCTTGTTGTGGCAAGAGTTGACGATTCGTCGGGGATACCAAGATTATATTTTTTTAGAAGATTCGCACTAAAACTATTGTAAGCACTTGGCTTTTCTTCAAGCCTGTAAGCCTCAATATAATTAACGGGCGCCTTCGCGTTGTTCGACACCGTGTCTGTCGGCAAAAGATCATAGGAGGTTTTATAATCATTAATATAATTATTTTCAGCAGTATTAAAAGCTTGTGGCATATCCCTCTTAGCGAACGCCTCTCTGATTAGTTTAAATCCTATAGTATTAGAATCATCTAGTTTATAATAAGGAATCACATCAATTGTGGTAGATGGGTGATCCAATACTCTAATTGTCTTAGAAACCAAAGGAACCTCAAGTATTTTTATTGTCGGCTCATAGCTAACATTTAAGTCTGCCATATATCGTGTTGCACCGGTGCTTTCATCAACTGTTGTTTGAGAATTGGTAGCAAATTCATTTTCATCTAAAAATTCATTATCATCAGCATCTACAAATAATTGACTAGTTGAGTTGCCGGCAGAATCGTTAAATTGCACTGTGATAATTCCAGTGTCATCGTCGACAGAAATTGCCTCGGCTACCGCTATATCAGAATATGTATAATTAATGCCATGTACAATTTTATAAGCGTAAACTTTATAGGTATATTCATCATTGTATTTTACTTGTGTGTCAGTTAGCGTAATCGACTCAAGGCCATCAACATTATAAATCCAATAGTTTGATACCAGCTGGCCGGCCAAATTAACTTTTTCAATACGATAAGCAATTGTTTCATAGTATTTTGTATCTTGCGCAAAATCATATATATTCTGCAGTGCCTTTGAATCATCACTTCCTTCGACGTCGAATGGCGCAGTATCATTAATATAAAAGGATAGATCATTTACTAATTTCGTAATCCTTATAGATTTCATAAATCGATGTGACAAAAGGTTGTTCAAAGCTGCTTTTCTTATGTTCGTTTCGCCACCAACAAAATGATAATCGACATTTTTTGAATCTGTTCTAAGATTCGAATTGGCCGCCCTTGTGGCCATCTTTAAAAGAGAGCGATATCTAAAATTATCAACACTTGTGATAGAAGTTTCAGAAATTGTGCTAGTGTCTAAAGAGCCGGAACTAAACGTTTTATTTATGTGATAACTCAAAGAACGAGACTGTTGGCCTCCTTCTGAGCCGAAATCAACAGCAAGTTGTGCTAGCAAAATTTGTTCACAATCATTACCTGAAATAAGGGTCCTGAATATGTTGGTGGCGGGGAACTTACTTGTATCGACAGTATGCGTTGTTGGAATCTCTATATTCACATAACAAGGGAACAGGGCCCTTAGAGATATTATCTCTGAGGTGGGCTTTAAAAAGGTCTCAACTCCTTCTGTATCGAAAATAAAGTTTTTGCACCTGTTAATGACGGCAGTGCTGGTTGAGGACGAAACGTTTAACGCAACAAAAGCGCCTGATAAATAATTTCTTAGATTTTTATTTCTATCATAAAAGGTGTCACTAGTTCCGTCAGAATCCGCATCTACACCATAATATAAAGATTCTTGTGGCGGCAGTGCATCAGAAGGCGACATTTCAGTTGCTGCAAGTAAATCTGCCACTGTTGCGTCTTCGCCAATTCCCATATAAGCTGCAAACTCCCCCTCTTTTGTAATATAATTGTGAGCATTTATATTTATTTGTTCTGGTTTATCATCGCTTTCCGCACTTGCAATCGATATAAAATCATAAATATTTGCTGACGCTCTCTGGTTTATGCTGTCGGTATAAGATTGATACGTTGGGAGAAAATAATTATATGACGGCTGCACTACAATCGATTCATAATCGCTCCCGTCAATGCTGTTCATGATTAATTTCTCAATATTAGTATAGGGGGCCTGCAGGCCAATGTGGTTATCAGAATATATATCTGTAGAATAAATGCCCTGGAATGTTTTTGATATAGCTGTGCCACCATGTAAGAACGCCTTCCAGGTTTCGGTAGAGTCTATTTCCTCTCCGTCTCCATAAATTCTTATCGGAAAAGTATAAGAATTGATAATTGCTGAGCCGGTGTTGCTGCTAGCTAGGGCCAAATTAGACTCTATTTTTGATATATATATGTTGTCTTCTTCGGCGGCACTACCATCAAACTCATAAACATTTCCGATATCTCCCTCAACAAATTCCCAAGATTTATTTAGGGCTGACCTAAGTCTGTCTGTTGAGCCAGATATTAGCGTTTCATCGATATACTCAAGTTCTATATTTGACATTAATAAATTTCCTAATATGTATATCTAATAGAGCCAGACGCTGCGAAATTAGCAGGAGTATCTATTGTGCCTTCTGATTCGGCGGCGGAATAAAGATCTTCCATAAAATCTGTTGGGGCACCTACTTTTTTAAAGCTAGCCTTTACAGTAACCTCGGATACACGATTTTTTAAGACCAACTCTTCAATTGTGTCATCTATGAGCGACTGAACCACTGGTGGGCCGTCGACAATGTACGATGACCCCCCAGCGAGGGCCCAGCCAGTAAACTTATCATATAGCGCTGATTCTTCATCATCATCATAATACATAGTTATCATTGTTGTATAGCCTTCATAAAGTGATGAACCGAAGCCGGCTTTGCCATATGTGTTTGCATCTGTTATGGCAAAATATTGTTTTTCATTACCGCCATCATAAGTTGAATCATTTGTCATATAGCCCAAGCCAACTTGGCCGGTGCCTATAGTAGAAACGTTATAGTAGCTTTCGTTAGACGAATATCTACAAGTTATGCTAGAATATACACTAGGGGGTGTATCAAAAGCGTAGTAATAATATACAGTCATGTTATAATCCTATAATAAATATCTCATTATTTAAATTGTTTTAATGTTGTTCCAGTGTTGGATAAATTAATATCAATTATTGTTGCGGTTAAATCTTGAAGATCGATTATTTTAATTGTCGATGCTTGTTTTGCTTGTTGTGACAAAGTAGTCTCAGGCGATTCATCAAGAGTAAAAAACGGATCACTGGTATCATTTGAAAACTTATCAGTTGCTACAATATTCTCTCCAGCCATATCGCCTTTAAATAATGATGGGTCTAGTATATTTTCATTTTGTATCTCTTGTGTATCTGTTTGTTGCGACAACAATGTAAATTCTTTTGACTCTGTAGAGACAGAACACCCTAGGGTGCTAAGTAAATCCGCGGCAAAATCATTATCTGAAACGTTTGAATTTAAATTATTTGTTATTCCTTTGCTAGATAAGTTTTTATAGCCTCGACCCATCTTTGCTAATGCGGAGTCAGATGATGTTTTCTGGCCCTTGACCATTCTAGTGTCCGCTCTACTAACCATGTCGCTCACAAGAGAAGGGCTTAACATAGTTGATGTTGAAAATTTAATTGGCATTTGTTGTTTTTTCCTTACTACGTTCTATAATCATCGTCAACACTCAAAAAATCGTAAAAGTCAGTTATCTGTGATGACGTTCCGAACTCTGAACCACTATAATTTGCTGCGGGCCATATTCGTTTACCCATATAGTCATAAGTATTTTTAAATCCCCATTCATCTGCTTCCAGATCTGAAGAGCTAGTCACTCCAGAAGGCATGGTTAGCTCAGCGTCGAAGAACTTATACCATTCTTCATGCAGGGCACTCCAATGGTCATAGGCCGTGTCGAGTGCATAATCTATGAAGCTTTCAGATAGTGAGGGGGTCAACAAAGAGTAAAGCATGGCTCGGGCAGCTGCAGCATCACTAGTGCTAGTTGTATCCAAATAATCAATAAACCGTAAAATATATGGCAGTTTGAGATTAATTTCCGTTCGGATCCGTTCTCTCGAATAAAGAGTAGAAGTGTCATATGATGCCTCATCGATCGATGAGGCTATACTCCAGTCGGAATCTTCTATTGGGTAGGCTAAAGCTGTTTCAATATCATCTAAGTACTCTGCTTCAGGCTCGCCGGCGTATATAATATCTGGGAGAATTGGAAATTCTTGATAGTATGTCTTCTCAATTGGCATATCAGCTACGAAGCCATATGCTTCCGTATAAGCATCAGCAAAAGCTTCCCATACAATACCAACACCCTCATTATAATAATTTGTAAAAAAATCGTTGTACCTTGTTCTAAAAGTTTCAAGTTGTTCAAGGTTGCCCGATTCAGGGGCGATATTCGCTGATATTTTCTGTGAGTCTTCTACGATAGCATCAAGATCGCCCTCAAAAGTATTAAGCAATAAATCGCGATGAATATTAAAAATCATCGGGGCTCGGAGCCACGGAGCATTGGACGTATCTTCTGAATAAAACTCACTAATTCCTTCGACAAAAAATTGATTAAAGAAGCCGGTTATATTATTATAGTTTCCCGTATCAACTGCATATCTATAATATTCATTTAAACTCCTTCCATCTGTCTGGAAGCCGTCTCTAAGGGTTTCATAAATTAAATAGCTATAATCAGTGCACGCAATTGAAAGCGTGTAATGTTCTTGACTATATTCTGTTGCGCCGCCCTCAGAGGCGGGAAGAACAGTGCCGTCAGAGGCCCCATCAATATTATAATAATCTTGAAAATAAAAGCATAGCATTCTGTATCCATCTCTTACTTCAGCCTTAGACTCATAATCTGAGGCTGGCATACCCACAACATTTCTAATACAAAGATAACTATAGTCGCTGCTTCCTCCCATTCCAACATCAACTTTGTCGTAATTCCACGATGGCCAGCTGCTGGAAGTTGTTGAATCGTGATCGCTTTTTAATCCGCAGTTATAAATCCTAAAAGAATCGCCATAGTTTGATGGCGTCGATATAAATTGAGCCACCATCTGTCTTACCTCTCGAAGCGTGTTGCTGGTGGCCGCTCTCTTGGTTAGTGTTGCTGTGTCTATCTTCAACGTTGCGTTCACCAAAGCGCTTCCAAAATAAGCCTCTAGTTTGTCAATGTTAAGCACGCTTGATATTACAGTGTCGTTTCTTAAAGCCTTTTCGTAATCAAACCAAAGATATCCATAATCGCATATTGTATCTTCAGGGTCCCATACAAAAGTTTCATCATCTTCTCCAGATGCAAGGGTTGACGAATAGGCATACCTTGTTATAAGGGCATCTCTTGTGTTGCTATAAATTCTATAATCATTGAGCGTTAAACCGTCTGTGGTACTCGGAGTCGGATCTGGCCGATCATAAGCCTCTATGGCTTCTTCGGCGCGCGAGTCTAAAACTTTAGGATTTCTGCTGATAACTTTAAAGACCGTCTCTTCTCGGCCGGCTTGTCTGTTTGTAGATACTAAGACATCTCTAAAAGAACGATATACTCCGCCTAAAGCTGTCGTAGAACTTTTATCAGGGAAAACCTTTCTATATTCATTTAACTCTTTTAACAAATTAGTTGAATCTGAATAATTATCTAAAATATTGATTAAACTTTGAGAGGTGGCACTTGCATCTGCATCGTCAGATACCGGCGTTGTGGAGCCCGAAATGGATGCGATCAGCGAAGCTCTCTGTGGGAATTTTTTATATTCTCCTGCGACCGTATATATTGGTACGCCATCATACATTTTGCCTTCAGAGTCTACAAAAGATAATTCTTCGCCATCTGTCACAGTGCCGTCATCGAAAACTACATCGTATGTAAGTTCGCCGGTCATAAAGTTTAACAACTCTGGCTTGTTGAGATAAATATTTTGTAGTTCGGACTCATCAAGACCAGAACTGCTGGCCTGGATCGTGAGCCAATCCAATGTAGAGCAAAAAACATAAACATTGATTTTTTTATAGTCTGCGCTTGTTATATCCATTAAATCGTCTAAAGTATAAACAGCACTTGGCCATGGATTTATTGCTAAAGTTAATTCAATTGTAGCATTGTAAACAAAGTATCTTTGATTTGTATCTTCGTCATATATTCCCTCGCTATCCGCTAATGTAAACTCACTAAACTCAATTTGCTCGTAATTTCTTCTATTAATAATAACTGTTGCACCAGAGTCACTAGCAGTTTCACGCGTAAAGGTCTGAGTCTCCCTGGCGAACTCCACAAAGGTGGCGACGAAACCTTCAACACTAGTATCTGGATCATAGTTATACAAATGATTAAAAATATTTTCACCGGAGTTTAATATATCTTCATTTTCTTGTTCTCCAACAACATAAGCGCCGTAGACATTAAGATCGGCCAACATTGCCACGATAGCATCCGGAGGTTCTAAAGCATCATCATCAACGGCCGGAATATATATCGACAGTTCAAGCTCAAGACCATCAACGGTATCTCCATAAGAATTTGTTAGACCACTTTTTATATAAACCCTATTAATGTAGGGTACCGGAAGCTTCTCACCAAAAGCGGTGTCTAGGCTCTCGTCAAATGCAACTCTTAACATATTTCAGGCTCCGTAACTCTTCCATAGATATCTATGAACTCAACCGGCTCTTTGTCGAAAGACTCACAATTAAAATCAAGATCTACATAATAAGACTCTTTGTTAAAAACAGAAGCACCCTTGCATGCCGTCTCTGGTAATATCTGATTATCCACTATAATATCTAAATAATATTCGACACTTGATGTTGTCAAAGATTGATTATACTTGATTTGTGGGTTGCTGTGCATCATCACACCATCAACAATTTGAGGTATTTCTTCTTTAAAGTATTTCTTCTCAAGCGTTTCTATTGCGTCTTTGCCGCCAGTAAAAATGCCTCCAGTCCAAGGATCTATATCACTACTATCAGAAGTGGTGATTCGGGCGCCGCTAAATTGCGTATTAGTCAAAGACCCTCGAAGAGATTGGGGCCCAGCCTGCAGGTTCGTTATTGTAACTTCGGCTCCACTTGAGGAAGCGCTTACTTTAAGACTTGTGCTTGAATCTTCCACATAATTATTAATAACCGTAACCAGTCTTTCTGCTAAAGTAGTTTTGCCATCAGCACCAGACACATCGCCGGCTTCAACATCTGTGCTTGCCGAAGCTCCGTTTTTAAAGGTAAATGTTACAGAAGTTGTGCCGTCATTAATCGTGACAGTAGAATCATAAATAGGAGTTCCTACTTCTAATATTTCAAATGGTGCGCTGGCATATTCTGACTCCGCTAATGTTCTATCAAACACTTCGATATCGAAGTTTTCAGTTAACAGTGTTGTGTTAACTTCATCAAGATATATGAGTCCGAGATCAGTTTTAAATTCGATTGAATCGCCGTCTATAAATGTTAAAGTTCGGTTGGTCATATCAGCAATATTTTCAGGATTTATATTTGTATAAGTACTAAAATTTGGGGGCAAGCTCAACGAAGAATCTGTTCCATAATTAGCCTCTTTCGTATACTTTAAATCAATATTAACTTGCGGAATTTTACTTATCAAATTAACACTATCATGAACAGAAGAGGCTGATATGTTCCCCTGTAAGCTTACTAATTTCCAAGCCGGCGCTGTGTGGGGGGCGCCTTCTAAAAATGCATCTCCAATTCCTTGATTTGATTTGAAAATATCAATTCTTGGATTATTCATTGTAGGAGTTTCATCCGTTGAATAGGCTCCCAAAACAGATGTGCCGTCATCATCAACGTAAGTGTCTAGTTGGCCAATATTATTTTCTATTTCTTCAAACAAAACAAGACTTTCCAAATAGACAGTTTCTTCTTTAATCCTTTTATGAACTTCATTTTGATTTTCGCGCAACATCAAATTAACATTTGATTTTTCTGGCGCTGGTCCTTCGAAGGCAGAGCCGGTGTACATGGCATATCTTTTGTCATAGATTACATTGTCATCGAAAAATTCATAATATGCGGGCTTAAACTTTCCAATCGAAAGCAAATAATTACCATAGCCCGTGAGCTTGATATCAAAAACTTGTTCTTTTTTGTTTAAAAATTTAGCCATTAGTAGCCACCTCCGCCGCCAGAGCCGCCACCCCTACGGGAGGAAGGACGAGACATAATAGGTGTTCTTCTAGTTTTTTTGCCGGCCGAACCGGTTGTTTTTTCAAGAATACTTGGGTTGTGATATAAAACATCTACATCCATTTTAATCATCTCTACAAAAGATAAATAATCATAAGGCCAATTAAACCCGAGTTTATATCCTGCGGTTTCATCATCAAAGCTAAAAATATCTTTTGACGATTCTCCTGCTTGAGGAGTTATTAGATCATAGTAATTAGTTTGCGCTCTTTGTTTAACTTTAAACACCATCCAGCGAAGATTTTCATTATTACTTAAACAGGTTTCTTGCAATAGCTCAGTGCTGATCAGTTCGTGAGAAATCGACTGATATTGTAGCTCTATTTTCTTAGAATTTCTTGGTGCGATATTTTGCCAAATATAAGATAAATCATCTTTATCAAATTTATACTCAAACTCAAACATATACATCACAATTGGTTCAACAGTTGTATCGCTCAAGAAATCGAATTGCGGAGGCAAAATATAGTTAGGCATTTTTTCTATCAGCTTTCTTATTGAGGTGCCGGCCGCGTCTAAAGAGTCGCCGGCTTTTGTTCCTTTGCTGGCTTTCAGTGCGGCATTAAATCTTTTTCTTGGTATTGAGATAAATTTCTTTCGTGTAGAAGTGAACTTGCTGGCCATTCTACTAATATTTTCAACGTCTTCAATAATATATGGGATAGCAACAACGGCTTCTTTAATTGTTCTAGATTCTGCTATCTCTCCCAGTCTCTTAGACGTAGAAGATTTGCTAAACCCCACTATATCTGTCAAAGATTTCATTTTTTTATAAATGAGGCCGCCAGTATCAGCGTCATTATCATTATATACAGTATCGTTTATTATCACATCATAATGATTCTTTAGCCAATCTGGTGGAATGTTGCCAATTTCCATAAATACGCCTTTATCTGGAGAATCCGGGATCACTCCGAACTGATGCCACATACCTCTCGGAACGGAACCAGACGCGAATGTCGGCAGAGTTAAATTGCCGGCGGCATTAGTGATCGGATGAACCCCCTTGTCATTAAAGTTTAACATTGGAGACTCCCATTTTGGTTGAATAACCCATCGCTTGCCGGCAGTAATGTTGGTGCCCTTAATCTTATTGCCGAAGCTATCTTCTTCCTGTTGTAACACTCTCTCAACACCGAGCAAGTTTAAGCTAGCGCTGATCTGCATTGCGTTAGCGTTTACGTTGTGTCCAGAATAGATGTAATTATCGGCGTTCGTAAAAGAAGCCGAACCAAAAGATGAGATTAAAAGAGGATTGGCGCCGAGGTAATCAAAGCTTCCTGTACTGGGGCCCGGATCTGCTCTCCAATATACTTGCTCCATTTCAGTTAGGATCTGCTCCAAATCGTAACTCTTAGTGTGAGATGGCCTGAAGATCATATCCACCCAAGCTTCGCCATTCGCATAAGGTGGAGTAAACGACCAATTGAAGCCATAAAAACTATCCATTGGACTGGTTTTAGTAACAACGGCACCAACTGAGCCGGTGCCATCTGGCTGGCCGGCGACGGCTGGGCCGAAGGCTGAGGGTCTAGAATACATCGTAAAAGATTCTTTAAAGAGCTTTCCTTGTTTTGGATCTTGTGGCAGCGAGTAGGCGGCGATGCCAAAATTAGATCCATCATAAACAGCGCCTCCTTGTATGCTATATGCCGTGTTGTTGCCTAGGGAGCCAGAGTCGCCTCGATAATCTCGGGATCCCGATACCGATCTTTTTAGTTTAATTCTCGCACCATAAGCGGATCCCGAACTGAACCTTAAATCACTCGTAACTGTCTCGGAGGACAATTTAGTAAAATTGTTGTCTTTCAAAAAGAACGCGGCGACTTCTCCAAAGAAATTGCTGGCCATCATAGAGTAAATCTCATCGCCGGCAGTGCCCATAGAGGCCGTTGCATTCAAAGAAGCAGAAGGATGCGGCTCGACGTCTAAGAAATTTACTCCCGCTATATATTTTTCAGGGGCGAGGATAGCCTCAAACGGAATTTTAACATCCCAAAATTCTCCACCGCGATAGCCGGCTGCGGTACTCGAAGGTGGTACCTGTGGTGTAATGGCCCAGTTATTGGAATCTTTCCCGTCATCAGCCCCATAATAAGATGCGCTAAGTTTAGTCGGATCCGTGATGGCGGGGTATTCTACTGCCATGCCGGCTTTAATAGAGTTGAACAATATCCCCGGGGCAAACAACGGCTGCAGCAGGGGCCTTAGCAAGCCTCCGTGATTTTGGATTAAGTCTTGTCCGGAATATTTAAACGTCGAAGATGCTTTGATAGAGGCCTCAAAGCCAGCGCCGTATGAGCTTGAAAATTGAGACACTATATCGATTGTTCGCTGTGCAGGATAAAAGCCCTTATATGGATTAAATGATATCGCGGCGCTGCACACTAATCTGATTTCTTTCGCACCCAGGAGTGCGTCTTTTTTAATTTTCAGAAAATCGTGAATAAATTCTGAATTAGAATAATCAATATAAAAGGAAGACGTGGAGCTGTTAAAGATCGTGCCCGGAATTTCAAAGGTGTCTGATTTGTTTTTAGAATTTGTACCATATTTAATGTAGTCTTTTATGTGATTGCTGATTCGAAATTCTGGAATAATTGAGAAGTCGGGCGCAATCTTCTTAATATCAGTCTTGAACCCCTGGTATGTATCAAACCACGGACTCGATGCAGAAGCCTCAAACGAAGGCGATGCATTAGAAATGGTTACGATTCCTGCTTGATCGCCGGCCTCCCAAAGGGCCTCTCCGCCGTATATATCAATTTGAATTCCTCGATTAAAGGGCATAAGGCCCTTTTCGATACTGCCTGTCTCTGCGATAAAGGGGCCGGTTGGAGCAACTACTGAACGCGGAGAAGAGATTAAATGTTTTCTTGAGTAAAGGGCGGCCGGCTTCATCACCTGGGGGGCTAACGGCAAGCCGATCGCAGCACCGCGGTGATAAGAAAAATAATTATTTTGTAATTCGCCGGCTGAGCCTATTTTTATTAATCCATGATCATCGCCAGAAGCTACCGTTGGCGCCGATGATCTACTGAGAAAGTCCGCCTGGGCGTCGAGAGGCCAACAACTTTGTGAAACGGCTGGGCTGGTGGCACCGAAGGAGTTTGCTATAGAGTTACCAAGCTCAACTCTTTCATCCGTGCCGCCTCTCCAGAATTTATTATCATAATCAATTCTCTCGCGAGAAGAAGACATAAACTCATTTTTTATTGACGGGAAAATATTCTGAGAGTATAAAACCCAGTTTAAATGATACGTTGGAGTAGCGTTCACTGTACCTACGACTTGTTCGAAGGCAGTTGCAAACTCGGTATTTGGCAAACTTAGGCGATTATTTAAATCAGTATCATTAAAATAAATCTTTTCATTATTGTTGGTCATTTTTAAAGTTACATTGTCACCGTCTTGGTTATCATAATTAATAAGCATGGGCCGGCCCCTCATAGATACCGGAGGCAGATTGTATACAGTTATAGAGTCATCTTCTATTAGTGCTCGTGAAAGAGTTCCGCTTCGCTGTTCATTTCTTAAAATTGGGTGATCTTGAATTCTCAATCGCTTCCAGTTCCACCCATAAGTACCGCCGCGCTTCGTCATCAATAGATTGAAATAATTTGCAGAAGTAGTTAAAAAGTTTTCTATTTGAGCCTTTGCAACCAATGTTTTGTTGATATATTCATCATTAGGAATCGTCGCCGGGAAGCCCAGCGTATTATTATCTGATGCCGTAATTGGATCATAGGTTAAAATATTTAGCCTATTTACGGGTTGCCATAAACTTTGTGTAATTTCCGGCACAACTGAGCTAGCGCTAACAAAATCAAAATACGAAACATATCCATCAGCTGAGCTAGAAAAATATTCTGGGATATTTGAATTAGCAAATCCAAAAAATCTAATTCCTGAACCTGTTGTAGATTTGCTCAACCAAGAATATTGACGATCTGATCTGGGAATAGGATGTTGAACATAAAAGTTATCATACTTAGATTCGGATATTGTTGTAACGGTTTTAGGGCTGAAATTGTCCCCATCATTTGAAATTTTAATTCTAATGAATCTGTTTCTATTAATTTTGTGAAACGAAGGTAGCTGATCATAAGAAGCTCCAGGCAAATCATTAGCAGAGGTAACAAACATAGAGTCGCGACCAAATCGAGCGCTGTGTCGCGACAAGTGTGAGCGTAAACCATAATCTTTACCATGAATATCAAAAACTCTTATTCCGGCAGTACCAGAGCCTATTGGCTCCGAAAGAGATCCGGTAGATGCTTGAGATGGCTTGAGTACAGTTAGGTTTCTGTTTAGCAGGCAATTGTAGACTGAATATTCCGACGATCTATAATCAAGATAGCCGCGGCCCATAACCTCTATGCCGCCTGGGGCCGCAAACCTCGACACTATAACTGATTTATTTTCAGTACCGGTCAAATATCCAGCATTATATTCGTCAACAAATTTAAAGTGACTACCTGAGTTTCTGCGCACATCTAATATTGTGCGCACATTTGTTGTGCTACTAGAATGATCTAACTGAATTGTGCTCGGAAGTGATGGTTGCTCTTCTATAAATGCACGGGGATTTTCATAAGCACCCACAACATTTACCACTTCATAATTTCTTTGATAATTTCCTAGTGCCGATGCCGCGCCTGTGGTTATCTGTATGTTCCGAATATTTACCGGACGTTTTGCGACAAAATCTCTATATAACCAAGCTTTATGAGAAGCGGTCATTGGATACGGAAGTATAGCGGGATCAGACCATTTCTCTTCATTGGCCTCGGGCCATGGATAATCTGGCGCTACCATGCCAATTGCACCAGTATAATCAGGCAAAAATGGATTACCGTCGACCGTGCCTAATAATAATTTCCATGCTTCAGGCCTGTTATACCACTGATCAGAGCCAGTATTAATGGCGACATGTCTAGACTGATGTCCTCCAACCGCATAATCTGTAAAAGGGCCCTGCATTGGAACTTCGAAGGAATCTCCATAAACATCGTGATGTAAATTAACAATCTCTATTCCACCAGTTACTCTATCGACAACAATCTTATTATATCCACTAACAACTGAAGAGCTAATAATATTAAAAGGAAAGGCAAACGCAGATTTAACGTTAGTATATCCATTTCCGTCGTGCTCAAAACTCCTACCATGAAGGGCCTTTAGATATCTCTTAGTTAAGGGCTTCGCTAACTTATCAACTTGCCATTGATGTGTTTCATGAAGCTCTACCAAGCTGTTGGCAAAACCCAAGATGACATTTTGAGGAATGAAAGTTATTCCACTGTTTTCAACCGGGCCTGCTGGTCGTAGGGCGTTATATGTAAAATCAATATTTTTGTTATCAGTAAAATTAACACCGCCTTTAATAACCGCTTCTTTATTTTTGGGATTACCAAACTGAATGTTGTATAACTTCCCAAAGCTTCCGCTTGAAAATCCTCCTGCTGTATATGCAGTGCCGGCAGAAGTAAAGGAGAGGCGCGCGCTTTGACTTAAGGCGGGGGCCGAGTATATAACTCTTCTAAAAATGTTCCTTTGTACATCAATGTTAGCATTAACCACGGGAGAGTTAGTCGAACGGCTAGCTGATAATTCTGTAGCCGATCTTTCGGCTCTTTCATCCCAATATAATCTATTTTTTTTAGTAGAGCGAGGGGAGGCAGGTACAGTTGAGGAGCCGTCTTTCCACGAATATTGATTTTCACGGGCGGCCTTCATAGCGGCGTCCAGATCTGGCTCCTTAAATTCTATAGTTGGAAACTTAGACTGGTACTTATTTCTTTCAAGAACGTGACTCTCAATTGTATTCAAGAGATCGTTTTCAAAATCTGCGGAAGCAGGTATTAGCTGAGAGATGATTGTTGTAATTGCGTCATCAAACCACTTGTAATACCCAACAAATTTTTCTACTTCTGTAACACTTTCAACCTTTCTAAAGAAAGCTTCCCTTAACTTTTCTAAGCCTTTGTAGCGATCTCTATATCTATTAACGGGGGCGCCGATAATATTATTGAAATCAACAACCCCTGCAAAAAATTTAATCATTTCTTCAGAAATGGCATTGTACATACTCTTTTCTATTGT
>Ga0098039_1000400_pt1 | contig 18773 bp, 32 predicted proteins | sample 6_EtaG_FD_75047 | JGI IMG/M metagenome (GOLD analysis project Ga0098039, IMG submission 75047) | Marine viral communities from the Subarctic Pacific Ocean - 6_ETSP_OMZ_AT15160 metaG | ecosystem: Environmental > Aquatic > Marine > Oceanic | place: Pacific Ocean | collected 2015-01-08 | reverse complement strand
TGGCTGTAAAATTACAGTGTGGCTGTAATCGCTACTATATAGTATGTAGAGAGGGCGGCAGAAACTTTTTTGGAGGCGCGATTATTTTTTCGCTATTTCCAGACTGGTAAGCAGCAAAGCGCCAGGCTTTTTGTAGTTATTAAGCACACTATCTAAAAGGTAAGTAGGACCGTACCTAAGAAGTAAATAGCAGACGTAGAAAGGGTTGTTACAGTCCCCGCTGTAGCAGCCCTTTCTGTGCTGGTTATTCACTTCTACTAAGCCCCCAGCACTAACGAATAAGGGCTAAATAAAGCGCCCACCTAAGCAGTAAGCCTCCAGGATTTAGCTGAAAATATTTGACCCTAGAAAAAAAGTTAACCGAAAACATGCCTACCCCTAAGTAGGCCAACAAAGAAGCAAGACAAACAAGGGAGGAGTCTATGTCAATCTTAAGAATATATGACGCGCAAGCAGAACTCTTAGCAGCCATCTTAGACGTACAGACTGTAGAGGACTGCCTAGACATACTGAACGCCTACGCATTCGGTCAAAACATGGGCGTTCCAAGACCCCTAGATAACTGCATAGTAAAGGAGCTGGAGAAGCGTCTTGAAGTCTTAGAAAACGCTAACTAAGAGCATGCCTGCTCCCTCGGTAGGTCAACATTAGAGCGGTATTTACAGTGGAAATCGGGACCCAAATAAGAAGTACTGAACAAAAACTACTGAACATCCGATCAGTACTGAACAAATGTTCAGGTAAAAATTTTGGCCGCTATATAGTAAGCAGAGAACCTGGCAGAAACTTTTTTGGAGGCGCGATTTTAATTTAGTAATTACGTTCTTATTTAACGACTTACTTCAACCCTGCTCAGGGATCTTTAGAGGGGACTTACTTACCCTCTAAAGATCCCTTTTTTTATGCCTAGAAATTGGCGTTCTATTTAAGCGCTTATTTAGAGCCCCCGAAGCTACCCTACGCTGCCCAGATCCTTTAGTACCGCCTCTAGCCTAGTACGGGCGCTCCTAACAGTAGACTTAACGGCAGAAGCCCTCTCGTCCAGCGCTTCCTTCAAATCTAGCAGAGGAAGTTCTACCGAGCGCCAAGAGTGGCTACACTCCTTGCATCCCCTCCTCCTTACGATGAAACAATCCTCCGCCCACCAGTCCAGCAGAGCAGCGCCCGACTTCCGTAGATAGTCCTTGTTTATGTCCAGTACCCGTATACTGGAGCTACCGCATTCAGGGCAGACCATAACCCAACTCCTTTAGCTGCTTAATAGCATCTCTAGCCCCTCTAGCCACCAGTGCTGCCCAACCCCTGGACTTGAGCGCCCGCAGCCACTCCTTCTGGTGTTTAGACACCGTACCGCCAGATATACGCTTAAGCTCCAGCGCAGTACCGACGTAGCCGGGCACCGGATCCACAATGATGATATCAGGTACGCCAGCAGACGTGCCCATAGCTTTGAACAGCCTAGCCTCAGACGCCACCCGCCTACCACCGTTCGGGGGATGGAAGAACAGGACCTTATTACGCCTAAGCCACTTAGCCAGGACCACTTGCTCGCTTGCCTCTGTAGGGATAGCCATTCTAGCGCCCGCACTCCAACAATCTCAGCCTCGTAATACTACCTTCCTAGCCTCTCAATCCCAGCTCAATCTTCATTGTCGCGCAACTTCATACAGGACTGCCTAATTTATTCATATAACAATGAAAGATGTAGGGTTGGTGTAGGGTTGGTGTAGGGTTGAGGCCAAACCCTACACCCCTTAAAGCTATGATATCATTCAGCTTTTGACGAAGGGTGTAGGGTATGTACCCTTTTTCAAGAGCTATATACATATACAACATAATAAAAATAAAAAATAAAAAAATAAAAATACTATTTTTTTTATTTTCTTTAACCTCTATACGCGTAGCTCTTGAAAAAGGGTACATACCCTACACCCTTCGCTAAAAGACTAATTGGTGCGGGCGGTTAGGGGGTGTAGGGTTGACCCTCAAACCCTACACCAACCCTACACCAACCCTACACCTTTTGAAGAATAATGCAGGTACTCTTTTTGAACGGGGTGCTAAAAGCAAACCCCAGGGGAGAAAAAACTAATAAAAATCTTAGTGTCTGCAGTATAAACATTCAACTATGAGTGCTTTTGCAGTATAAATTGTAAACCTGTCCGCGCTTCAGGCGTTTGCTTTTTATACCTTTCAAATTCTTCAATCTTTTCCCGAAGTTAGTGCTGCTTAGTGCTGAGTGCCCATTCTGCAAGGCCCAGCCTCTGTAGTGTGAGTACAGGTCACTGGCTGACGCGCAGTCTGATCCGATATCAGCAGCCACAGTACAAGCGTCCCGAAGGAAGATCTGGACCTGATCAGACTCAGTGCGCCACTCCTTCTTAAGCCGCTCACTAGCTGCGGGCGATGTGAACTTGCCGTTGCGTATTAGCCTCAAGGCACCGGCAACGCCCCAGGCGCAAATGCCTTCGCGTTCCATCTTAAGGAGCTTAACATCTAGCATGTCATCCTGCTCCTCCACAGGGATCTCAACGCCGAACGGAACAACAGTTAGCTTACGCCAAAGCCCTTCGGTCTGGTCCGTCACAACAGGGAGTGTATTAGCGGCGAACACGCACGCCACTCTGGGCCTGAAGTTGAACGCAGGCTTGAACTTCTCTTCAGCCGTAATCAAGTCACCGCTAAGCACAGCCTTGAATGTCTCCGTCTCCTTCAATTCAGTCCTGTAGATCTCAGTAACAACATTAAGCCAGGCGTTACGCAGCTTCCCTAGATGGAACGGCAGCCTGAAGTTGTGAGGGGCGACAGACACCACCGTATCATCGGGCATAAGACCTTGCAGGACCTTGCACACCAGCGACTTACCATTGGCCCCTGTGCCGTACAGAATAAAGCCTCGTTGATACCGGCTAGTAAGCCGGAACATAGTGGCCCCAAACATCTCCTGAATTACGTCCCTGCTACCCTCATCCGGTAGGATACGCTTAAGGGATTTAAGCCATATGGGACACTTAGCTCCAGGCACGTAGTCGAAGTCGAACCCGTGCGTGAATCTGTTGTCTGGAGAGTGGGGAGTTATCGCCCCATCGTGCCCCACTACACCGTTCTTAAAAGGAACACCTACAACGCCCTTGCCATCAAAGAACTTCTCCTTCCCCAGGATACGCTTAACCAGCTCAGACACATTCTTAACAAGGTTGTACGTAACATTTAGCCTGGTTGGTCCCTTGTCCCCCACAGCAGGCATACCGTGCATACGCATCAGAGAGTGATCCGCTTGGTAGTCATTACATACAGCCCAAACGCCCCGGCTATCATCGTATTGCCAGTACTCTTGGACACCCAGGTCAAACACAGTTAACTCGCCGTACTCTTCACAGATACGCTTCGCGAGATACATTTGTTGCAAGGACTCCAGCGTCTCGACAGCACGCGGCTTATCAATGCCATCTTTAAGCGCCCTATTAAGAGTACGCTCAATCTCGCCCTTATCGAGCCCTGCGGCCAGAGCTGCTCTGTATAGCTTCTCACGAACTAACGCCCGCCCTAGCAGCCCAGCACCGACCAGGCCACCCAGGGAATAAGACTCCCTATTGAGCGTCTCATTGCGGGTGCCTTTATCGCTTAGCTGGACAGAAGCAACAGCGAGTTCAAGGACATGCTCTGCGTAGTCGACGTCTGCTTTTTGGTACTGCTCCGAAGCGCTTGTGGGCGCTGAATGCCCGTTGCTGCCTGCAGCCTTTTTTATCTGCTCTCCGAGCCAGTCAAAGTCCGCGATATCCTCAGTGTTGCCCCAGGAGTATTTCTTGCCTGAGATATGCACTGAGGGCGGGGCTACGATGTAGGATCCGTCTGACCTTATATCCAGCCCAGGACCGATGTACTTAGGATACGAGACACCGCTCTTATATTTGAAGAAGACGTGCATACCGTCGCCGCCCGTCTTAGCGTACAGCGACTGCGGACCTTTCGGGAGTTTGTTTATGGACTCTATCCCCCCGTTTCGAGGGTCTATATCGAGCACTGCTATGCCGCTAACTTCCCCGCAAACAACGGCGACATTAGCGAGCGGCATGTCAGCCCACCATTGGCGTATAACCGCCTCGTTTGTGCTGCATCCGTGCAGCCCGTTTGTGGGAACGGGGTGCTTACCCGGAGCAGCGCAATTACCGGAACCGCAGGAACACGCAACGACCCCTGTTTCGGGGCTCCTAGCTGCTACGTGAACGGGTATTACTGCCCATCCTTGGGAGGCGTATTCGAGCGCTGCTTGCAGCCTCTCGTTTACTGATTCTGTCCGTAAATTGTTCAAGCGCTTTGTCCTTGCGTCGCCCCCACCGATACGATACGAACGGTGGGAATTAAGTCATAGCCGAGGTCTGCCGCTGTAACCCCGAATGCCTGGTATAATGCGGCCATATGCTCCACAGTGGGCGTTTGTTTACCTCTCTCAATGTAAGAGTAATGTTGCTGACTACAACCCATAATGTTAGCCATTTGGTTCTGGGTTAAGTCGTTCTCGACTCGAAAATTCTTCAATCTATCCACTTGACACCCCACAGAAAGGGTCTGTAAACTGCCCACATCATACACGGGCAGGTCAGAAGGTCAAGGGCAACAGTAATGAACTATAGTTCACCTATACATGAATAAATCTCCAAGCAAAATCAAAACGGCAAGGTTATGCGGTCGTAAGTTCTACGGAGTTTACGTCGAAAAATGGGACACTGGACCGAAACCAGCAGCGGATTTTGGGACAGACGTCCACGCACTTCTAGAGCACTATCTGGGCTCCGGGGAACTACCGTCTAGTGCTGTCGATCTAGATTGGCAGTCAGATGACAAGGAGCGGGCCACTCACGTTGCGCTGGCGGCAATCCCGCACCTCCCCATGCCGCCAGTGCCCGACCTTGAACTAGAAGGGTGGGCGCGTATTCCCCTGTCAGACGGTACTATAATGTTAGGCCGCGTTGACATGTGGGAGCCGAACCTACACCGCGTAACCGATTTCAAAACAACGTCTAATTTCAAGTACAGTTTAAGCGAAGAGCAGCTACGAATAGATCCACAATCTATTACATACGCTTACAGCAGAATAGGGACCGGGAATACGATCACAGTAAGATTCCTGTATCTCAGGACGAGAGCGCCTTATTACACCAAGGAAGTAGAGGTCTTTTACACACGCTCCGAGCTTCAGGATGCGTGGGCAAAAATGGTAGCTAACGATGTAGCTAACATCGATGGAATTATAACAGCAGAATCGTTTGCAGACGTAGAGCCAGACTTAAGCGCCTGTGGCGCTTTCGGTGGGTGCCCTTTTCGTACTAAGTGCGCCGCGCTAGGGGACGCTTCTATGGGAGTGTTTTCATCTTTGTTTAGTACCAAGCAAGACGGAGAAAAAAAGGAAATGACAGGACTAAGAAGAATCAAGGTAAGGGAGCTTAAGCCTCTGGATGCCCCGGTTATAAAGCAAGCAGCGGAGGTCGCAGATAAGGTACTGAGCACGCCCGCAGGTGAGGAGCCTGGGTGGTGGGATACAGCTAAAGAGGCGGGCCTTCTGAAGGAGGAAGACCAGCCTGTAGAGGCCACGGCTATTAACCCGCCAGAGGAGGAGACTCCTCCTGCCAAAGAAGTTGTCTACTTAGAGCCTACCGGCCCTGTTACTAAGTGGACGAAATCCCAGCTGGTGGGGTGGCTGGGATATAACAAGCCGGGGTACTTTTCGGAGATTCCCGCGAACAAGCACAGGGTGCCCCAACTCAGGGAAGATGTGGCCACTCTTAGGCGGCAGCTTAAAGAGGGGGAAGCTCTTACGGACGACGAGATCTTGCAAGACCGCCCCGCCATCCCGGAGCCTACTAAAACACAGGTTGCAGCTCCAAAGCAGACCGTTAAAAAAGAGACCGTTAAAAAAGAGCCCCGCAAGGAAGCCGCTACAGGCTACCGTCTCTACATAAACTGCGCCCCCTCTGGTCCCTACAAGCGGCTTGAGCAGATCCTTGAGCCTGTCTTTGAGGAGGTGGATCAGAGCCGCCAAAAGAACGAGGGAGCACAGGGTCATTATTTGACCATCCCTTATGGCCAAGGACCGGCCCGAGTAGCGGCTAGTCTCCTGAAACTTAGGAAGGACCTATCGGGTGCAATTGTCATCGACAGACGCACCCCAGTAGCACCCTCCGCAATCGAAGTATTAGCGCCCCGCGCTATTCAGATAATCACAGGATTCTAGGCAGATGGTAGACCACTCTTTTGACCCCGGAGATCATCAGGACGCTCGCCGTACTCCGCGCCTAGCATTCATGGCTGGGTGGAACGTAGGGCTGACTGCCGGAAGCATAAAAATGGAGCCTAAGACAATACACGGGCTAGACGGCAAGGAGGCCCAGGCTTTCGAGGAAGGCTTCGAGTTAGGGAGAGGGCACAGAGCGTGCGCTGCTCTGGAGTCTGATTTGTGGGATTTCAGATAGTTTAATAGCAGTTACATTGAACGCTGAAATTAAAAGAATACTGAGCCTGGAAAGAAGGTTATTAGAGGACGCAGCCGTTGACCTCACGTGGAGGTATAAACGCCAAGGAGGGCGACAGCGGCTGCGTACTCTACAGAGCCTCGCTCTGCAGGAAATGGAGACTTGCGGGGGTCTTTTAGGCCCCATCGGAGTAGGTCTAGGTAAGGCTCTGATCTCCTTCCTGGCACCGGTAGCTCTGGGCTGTAAAAAGGCAGTGGTCCTAGTACCTGCGGGCGTTTACCCTCAATCGGTGAAAATGTACTCGGAAGCCCGAGAGCACTGGAAGGTGCCGCAGCTTACGATAGTGCCTTACTCCCGGTTATCCGTAGCCTCTGGAGCGATGATACTGGAGGAGCTACAGCCTGACTGCATAATCGCAGACGAGGCGCACAGCCTTAAGAGTAAGAAGTCTGCTAGGACCATGCGCCTAGTGCGTTATTTCAGGAGAAACCCCAACACTAAGTTTGTTGCTCTCTCAGGAACGATGACCTCTAAATCACTGTCCGACTACGGGCATTTAGCGGAGCTTGCGCTGCGCGAGGGTTCACCGCTCCCGAGAGATAAATACAACCTGGATTCGTGGGCTAGGATACTGGATGCAGGGTCCGAGCCCCTAAGCTCCGACTGGGGGAGCTTCGCGCCTATTATGGGGATAGAGATTTGGGACCAGTCTCTAGCCAGAACGGCGTTTAGGGAGAGGCTTACGCAGACTCCAGGCGTAGTCTGTAGCTCCGATGATCAGGTGAAAGCGTCACTTAGAATCGTAGAGCATAGAGATCTCCCGTACCCCCAGTCGGAAACCTCTTTAGTAGCCAGCGGGGAGCGCCCGGATGGTCATGTTTTTGAGTCTGATATAGACGAATGGAGGTGCCTGCGGCAGCTGAGTGTGGGCTTCTACTATAAGTGGGATTGGGGCAGTAGAGAGCCCGATGAGGAGTGGGTGGAAGCGCGGAACAATTGGGGTCGTTTTGTCAGAAGAGAGCTGTCCGAATATGCGGATTCCAATTACGACTCTCCTTTGTTAGTAGCTAGGAGGATAGAGGAGACGGGCGCCACTGGGCACTTGGCAGACGCGTGGAATTGGTGGAAGGCTGTGAAGAGTAGAAGAGGCCCCGATACAGTCCCCGTGTGGCTCTCCAAGGAGGCCTTGAAAGAGTCCTTAGCGGTAGTGGAGGGTCCAGCCTTGTTCTGGTACGAGAGCAGAGCGGTAGCAGAGGCCCTCAGAGACATGTCCGGTGTCGAGGTAATAGCCGCAGGGGAAGAGCCTCCCGTGGACGGAAAGGGCAGGGTTGCGCTGTCTATACCTAGCCACGGCACGGGCTGGAATCTGCAAGCCTGGAACCAGAGCGTAGTACTAGAGCCTCCCGCCAACGGGCAGATATGGGAGCAGCTAATAGGCAGAACCCACCGAGTAGGGCAGGAGGCAGATACGGTCACTGTTCATGTGCTTCAGCACACTAAAGTATTCGTTAAAGCGCTGGATAACGCGTGCATCCACGCCCGCTACATAACGCAGACGCAGGGGCTGCCGCAGCGCTTAAACTATGCAGATTTTGAAGGTCAATCAGATAGGAGAGACGTAGATGCACTAGAAGCAAAAGCCAAGAGAGAACAGCAAGTAAAAGTGAAACCATTAAGTCAGCTTAAGAGGAAAACAACATGAGCCTATTCGACCAAATTGTAAAAGCGCCCGTCTATGGATCCGGTAACTACTTCGAGGAGGGCACATACCGCCTAAGCCTGGAAGAAGTTAAGATGGTGGATAGCCAGAGGAAGCAGGGCACGAAGTACCTCATCGTGGCCTGCCGAATCGAGGAAACCACTGCCCCTAATCTGAAGGCGGGTGACTCGGTCACTTGGCGCGTTGATATGACGCAGGCAAGCGGCCCCAGCAACTGCAAGCAGTTCGCTGTGGCTGTTGGGCAGTCGATGTACGAGGGCTTCTCTGAAGACCACGTTAACAAAGAGTTCCTGGAGAGCGTTATCAGCGATAATAGCGAGGCCAAAGGCGTCGTGATTGACGCCGAAGCGCTGACAATCAAGACGCGTGCGGGGAACGACTTCACCAAGGTTATCTGGCGGAAGTCGGGAGACTCTAGCGAAAGCTGAGAGCCTCTAATGTGAGCTATATGCACCCCCAGATCTCCGAGAGGGATCTGGGGGTGCTTTCGTTTTCGGGAGATCTTTATGCGCTATGTAGCGTTCGATACTGAAACCTATTTGATAGAGCCGGGAAAACTCGCCCCCCGCCTCGTCTGCACGTCTGTTTGTTACGATCTATCTAGCCCGGTACTTCTATTCGACCGGGCCGATTCAGAGGATGTCCTTAAGCTCCTCCTAGAGGATAAGGACGTGATCCTAGTGGGCCATAACGTGGCTTTCGATATGGGGGTCATCTGTGCCAACTACCCCCAGCTGTTCCCCCTGGTTTGGGAGGCCTATAAGCAGGACAGGGTTCGGGACACGTACATCCGAGCCCAGCTTAGATCCATAGCACTGGGGAGGTTTAGCTTCGACCCGGAGCTAGGTAAGCTCCCTAGCTGGTCCCTGTCCGAGTTAGCTGAGCAATATCTTGGGGTAGAGCTAGATAAAAACACCTGGAGACTCCGATATAGTGAGCTAGATGGTAGCCCGGTAGAGGAGTGGCCAGAGGGGGCTAAAGACTATGCAAAGGAAGACGCTAGGGTCACTCTAGCTATTTGGGATAAATGGAAATCCGATCCCCCGCCAGACGAAGGCTTACAATGCAGAGCGGCATGGGCGCTGCATTTGACATCTTGTTGGGGCCTTAAAACAGACCAAGGAGCTGTTTCCAGACTGGAGAAAGCCCTTAGAGACGAAGTAGAGAAGTATGATGATAGGCTAGTAGATCTGGGCTTTGTCAGGACGGACGGCAGCAAAAACACTAAGAAGATTAGGTCTGCTGTATTGGCAAGATTCCAGGAAAGGGGCATGGAGCCCCCGCGCTCCAAGACGAACCTAGTTAGGGCTAATGAGGACACTTTAAGGCAGGCAAACTGCCCTGACCTGGAGATCTTAGCGGACTCTCTAGGTACTAAGAAGTTATTGACCTCCTTTATTCCCCGCTTAACGCCTATCGTAAACCCCCGGTTTAGGGTGCTTGTGCGTTCGGGTCGAACAAGCTGCCGCAATCCTAATGTGCAGCAATTGCCCCGAAAAGGCGGGATTCGAGAGTGCTTTATACCACGCAACGGGTGGGTCTACGTGGACGCAGATTACCACGTGGCTGAGCTATGCGGACTAGCGGAGGTCTGCCAGCAAATCTTCAAGTTCTCCAAGCTAGGCGAGGCTCTCAGGGAGGGGAAAGACCCTCACTTAGTCATGGGAGCCCAGATACTCGGCAAGGACTACGGGGACGCCTTAAAGGCGTACAAGAGATACTCCAAGGCTAAGGACGCAGGCAAAACACCTACGCCCATGCAGCAGCGTGCAGCAGACGCTAGGCAGATGGCAAAAGCGGCAAATTTCGGATTCCCCGGAGGCCTCGGGATTCAAAAGTTTATCCAGTTTGCCAGGGACGCATACGGCATCGAGTTAACACCCCAGCGTGCGACAAAGCTGAAGACTCAATGGTTCGCTCGGTACCCGGAGATGAAGATCTACTTTAGATGGATAGGGGAACACGGGGAGAACTTCCGCATCACCCAACTGAGGAGCAATAGGATAAGGGGAAATTGCACTTTCACAAGTGGGTGCAACACCATGTTCCAAGGGCTTGTAGCAGACGGGGCCAAGGATGCCCTATGGGCTGTGGCATACGAGTGCTACACGGGTTCTAAATTTACAGGCGGGGCCTCCCCATTATACGGTTGTAGACCTGTCAACTTCGTACACGACCAGATCGTGATCGAGGCCAGAAGAGAGAAAGCCGAGGAGGCTGCTAAGCGTCTAGAGGACGTGATGATAGCCAAGATGGCTGAGTGGATTACCACTGTGCCTATAAAGGCAGACAGCCAGATACTGGAGAGGTGGAGAAAATGATGAACCAGCAGGCACTAGGTCGACTTATACGAATAGCGAGGGAGGCTAAAGGCCTGAGTTACGGGGACGTCTCCACGGAAAAACTGAGCGCGAATTATTGGCGGGCGCTGGAGGGGGGAACGCTCCTCCCCACCCCAGTTCAAGTAAACGACATACTTAAAGCGTTAGAGGTAATAAAAGACGATGGCAGGACTATTCTCGGAGAAAAAAGCAGAGCCCTCGAAGCAGGACAAGAAGATCTTGTGGGCAGCACTAGCCCTTCTAGTAAACGCGGACAAGGACGCGTCCAGCTTACTGACCGAGGAGGACTGGATCAGGGCTAGGAAATTGGCCGCAAGCGTGGGGCAAGATATAATAGACACCTTCCTAGAACTACAGGGCGGGGGAGCAGCAAATTAGTGCGTGCAGAGGAAGCGGATATTAAGGCTCATTGGTTCATGCTTGGGTTTAGTGTAGGTGTGGTGCTGTGCTCGACGATGATTTACTTGATGTGAGGTTCTATCAGACCATCGCAGCAGATCCCCCCTGGAGAGAGCGCGGGGGAGGTAAGATCAAGCGAGGAGCGGACAAGCACTACCCCTTAATGAAAACCCCAGAGATCATAGACACTATGCTAGGGGCCAACTGTTGGCACCCAGCAGATGACTGCCACCTCTACCTCTGGACCACTAACAACTTCCTGAAAGGCGGACTGCAAGTAATGGAAGCTCTCGGCTTCCGATACGTCACAATGCTGACCTGGGTAAAGGATAGGATCGGGCTCGGGTACTACTTTAGAGGGCAGACCGAGCCCCTCCTATTCGGGGTACGCGGTAAGCTGAAACCCCAGGTTAAGAACGAGCCTACTGTGATCCTTGCGCCTAGACGTAGACACAGCCAAAAACCGGACGAGGCTTACCGCAAGATAAGGGCGGTAAGCCCCGGTCCTAGATTAGAAATGTTTGCTAGAGATTACCGAGAAGGGTGGGATGTCTGGGGCAACGAAGTAGTCTACTAGATAGGCTCTTCGTCTTCGCTGTGCAGCGATGAGATACGCAACACTTTATTCAGGCATTCATCGAAGTGCAGGGTTACAGTTTCAACCCTTCCATCGCATGTTATTACGCACTCCGTTACGCGCTCATCGCAGACTGCGTTGGTACGCTCGACCAGGGCGTTAAGTCTTTCCGTACACTCAGAGTTATCCGCTCTCTCGCCCGCTATTATCATCTGCGCAGCGCCCCAGACGCCGCTGGCCACAACGGTTACGATTAGCAGTAGTTGTTTGAATGTAACGGTCACGGATACCTACTATACAACACCCTGCCAGGGGCGTTTAGATTCTTCTTTTTCTCCCTCTTCTTCGTCGTCATCAGAGCGTGCAACTAGGTAGTCCTCGTCTGTTATCTCTACCTCTATATCAGGGTAGTTAGTGTGTTCTTCGTAGGCGCTCTCTACTTCGTAATTTTCTACGTCTATAAGATCCTGAGTCTCCCAGTCCCCGTGGTCGAATAGGCAGTCGCTGTTCTCCTCTATTAATTCCCTAGCGACGTCCTCTATACAGTAGTCATCCTCGTTAAATTCGGACCCTTCCGGGATATTTACTTTGACGTGTACGGTTGCTGTTTCCTGATACGAAACCACTCTGCTTAGCTCGAAAGCTACTACTTTATATCCCATTTTCTTCTCTCCTTTGACGTTCTGCGTTTACTTCTAGCCCCCACCAATTCCTAGCCCATTCTAGGAATGTGATTTCGTTGCCCATAAAGCCCCGTAGTAAGACCGTGCCCGCTTCTTCTTTGAAGCGCTCTAGGATAGGCCTAACTACAGGGTCTGGGTTGGTCTTACGGAAGTGCTTGCCCTGCTCAACTTCTGCCCATGTAAAGTACAGTTCTTCTTCCATGCCTAAGCGCCCTCTACTCCGTAGTAGCAGAAGTAGTAGCGGGGGCTGTGCTGGAATAGCAGGGTGCCGTTCTCCCCGTCTCTAGTGCTCTTCACAAGGACAAAGGGGGCTGCAAAGCCCCGTACTTCGAAGTCCTCTTGCAACTCCTCTGTATCCCATACTTGTCCATGTAGTCTTTCTAATTCTTCTCTGCACTTAGGGTTGGAGTTAAGCTGTTGTTGCATCTGCCTTCTCATTCTTTCTGTAGTGTCCATACCTTCTCCTTTTTTACTCTAAAACTCGGATGGTGCCTTTGCTCTTACCGTTGTCTTTGTGCTTCTGCTGCTGCGCCCTAGCTAGTGCAGCGTTTTTAATGAACTGCTTGACTGTTTTCTCAGCGTCGTAGGCTGCTTGCTCTATCATTAGATACTGAGGATAGGTCAGGCTAAGTGTGACGTTCTTAGCCTTCATCTACCGTCCCTTTTTTGGCTTTCATTAATGCTTCTTTTAGTAGCCAGATAAGCTGGCCTGTAGCACTCCTACATTCATCCTCTGCAAGCTCCTTAAGGCTCTCGTATTCCTCCTGTGAGAGGTGGATTTGTAGGGACTTCTTCCCCTCCTTACTACGGCCTCTATGCACGGTCATCTCGAATCTCCTATTTACTCAAAGAAGTTGTCTTGGCATTTCTGACAGAGCGCGCTTATTGCGTACTCTTTACGGGACTTAGCATCTCGGAAAGAGCCCTCTTCAGAGCAGTCTGCTTCGCACCAAGCACACGTCTTATTCTTTAGAGCATCAGAGCGGGAAGTACCCTGCCCTGTAACTACAGCTAACTGTTCTGAGATACTGTCTAGAATATCTGATATAGGATCAGCTTTACTGCCGGACATTAGTGCGTCTCCTTAGCTAGTTGTTCCTGGAATATAAGGCCCATAGTGAACAGGTTATCTAGCAGGAATTGCATATCCGCTATGTTGCTGCGCTCGCGCATAGCTGGCGGCTCTACCTTGTCCATTGTGTCTACTGCTACCGCCAGCGCCTGTCCGATTATTAGCTGGCCTCGCATCGAGCGAAAAAAGTCTAGTGCTTGCTCTCTTTCTTCTATCATTTTGGGCTCCTAAAAGGTTAGTTGTTGTGCGACTGGTCGAGACTTCAAAGCAGTCTCTATTTCGGCGCAGCCGCAACGCCTAGCTTCCTGAGGTCTCCAGAAAAGCTCACCAGAAGTAAGCCGGGGAGCAAAGAAGTACGGGAAGGCTTCTAACCAGGAGTTAGCTCCCCTGTTCAAACGAAGTGTATATCCGGGCTAGGCAACAAGACACCGGAGTAGTCGAGCGCTAGGATCTCGTTTATATCGTCCAGATTAACAGCAGCTTCCTCTGGTCCTTTGGAGGCTAGGATAACCATATCTCCCACGATAACATCGTGGAGATTACCCCAACAACTGCGCCCGTAAACCAGGCTAGTGGCACGCACATTAATAGGCAGCTGGTCCAGCTTACCTTCCTCGTTAATGTAACCGTGCAGAGCAGGAAACTCGTTTATTCTAACCATCTCAATATAGCCGCCTACGATATCCTTCAAAGGCTGTAGCCCTCTATCTATATCAATAGCTTTAAGTCGCCTGCTAACTTCGCTAGGTACGAGTACTGCTCTCATGATTCTGCTCCTTGCATGGTGGTATCTTGCCAGTCATCGAAGGCCGCATTTAAGACAGCCTCGTAGTCGAACTCTTCACCTATTAAATGCCGCACACGCTCTATCCAGTCATCCGGCAAAGCAGGGGACGAAGCGGTATGGATTACAAGCGGATTAATCAGGTGTTCCGGGTGAACTACCAGGACAGTAGACCACCAGTAGATATCCACCTCAGACAGCCTCGCCATCCTCTTATAGATGGCCGGTTTAGTGACACCTAACGTCTTAGCTATGTGGCGAATCTCTAGTCTAAGACTGGCCATTCTGGTGCGGATATTACGCTCTACTACGGCTGTGCTGTATTCTGGAAAGGTGGCCTCTTGTTGTTCGTTTTCTTCCATTCGTTGAGCCCCCTTAGTTAAGCCACTGTGGGGCGGTAACTGTTGCTAGGCTGTCCTTAATCGTAATCACAGGTAGGAGGGCGAAAGGGCCGAAATCTGCGGCCGGCACAACCTCATCCATATCGTGTACGTTAAAGAACGCAGCGCCCCCATCAGAGACTACGCGGCACATAATACCGTCGGGGTGAAGCTCCAAAATACCCCGGACTAATAGCGCCGTAACACCCTGTTCAGACCCTTCACCAGTAGCGGCTCCTACTATTGAATCAGCGCCCCAGCAAACGGCTACTTCAGTACCTACTAATTTCTCAAGATCGGTCATTTCGAGCCTCCTGTTCTACGAGTGTTTTCATCGTTTCCGGCAACCTAGTACCGAACCATTCTGCGTCTGTTTTAGTAGTCACGTTAGTGGACAAGCCTTCGTGGCAGATAAGGTCCATCATTGAGATATATCTAGGCTCACCGTCTTCGTTTAGGAAAGAGCCAAATATGCTCTCATAGGCGTGGATTCTAGCGTGTACGCTGTCCATGTTGTCGCCCGTTATTTCCCCTATATCAACGAATAGGGTAGCCCATATCAGAGCCTCTGTTACGGGCTTAAGACGCATCCAGCGTTCCGTATTTTCGGGGTCCTGGTGCCAACCAGAACGGAAGAACGCTCGCTCCTCTGTTTTCGGTGGCTTGTCGCTAAATTCGTAGCATTCTTCTTCGAAGTCTTCGATTCCTGTTAAGTCCCACTCAAGTGCCATGTTCTCTTCTCCTTTGTGTTTACAGTTGCGGTTACAGTTGCGGTTAAACTTCTAGCTCTGCATGGTCTGGAATATCGACTACTGCTGGCTTACGCTCTAGCGATTCCAGGGTAGATAAAAGGGATTCCAGCACGTAGCTAGGAAGGGGCTCGTAGAGCCAAGCAGAGCCGTACTTGTAGCCCTGGTCTACGTGCATATTAAGGAACTCCAGAGCTGTTACTCTGTCTTCATGCTTGGGGATATCTCGCACCAAAAACATCTGGTGCGAAGTGCCTGGCACAACATCGTTTAGATGCCAGCGATTCCACAAAAGAACGAGCTTTCTAATGCGGGCATCTTGCCAGAATACTACTTCTAGCATGTCCTGAATTTGGCCCCAGGAATTAGGCGTCGCATCGCCTACTAAAGAGAGGCTCCGCACGGTATCTACAGGGTCCAAAAAGACGCTTAATTTAGGGCTGTGCGTCTCCTTATTTTCGATGGTCATTTCCACCGTAATACGCTCACCGTTCGCCGTTGCTATGTGAAATTCTCGGTTGAAAGTAACGGGCATGTTTCCTTCTCCTGTTTAGTTACCGTTGCGGTTTAGAACACAGTGATACCCCGGATTGCTCCGGGGCATCGTCTGCCCTAAAACTAGGGATTATTTGGGATATCTACTGTGGTAGACAGGCTCCTTTTATTGTAGCGCAGCTTTGCGTGCTGGACGCTAGGAAGCAGGTTCTTTAGGTCCGACAGATTCGCGTACTTGCCAGATAGCTCGCACATAAAATCCCGGTTACTTAGGAACGCAAATTCAGCGTCAGTAGCGGACGTATAGTCCCGCCCGTAGGCGGGTAGCAGGACTATTGTATCCGTATAAAGGGCTTCCCAATTCATACATCAGCCCTCCCCGCTGCCAGGCTAGAAAGCATGTATTCAATTACATACTTAGCGTAGGCTTTAAGAACCGTCTGGCCTTGAAACTCGAAAGTCTCCTTCTTACACGCTTCATACGCTTCCACAAATGCCTGGAAATTCTCAGCTGTAACTAGCTGTTCAGTCATAAGTATGCGCCTCAGTGCGTCGAGCCAGCACAGCCGTTAGCGTGCTTGGCAGGGAAGGGGTCTACTCCGAGATTACGCTTCACATAACGTCGAGCCGTAGCCTCTAGCGGGTGCTCATCTTTGATCTTGATAAGCTCCAAATGCTGCTCCATAGCTTCAGCCGCATCTAGCAGATCTTGAGGCTCAATCTCACCCCGCTCTGGAGCAGCTAGTTGCTCCGGGGTAAGGCGCTTAATAGCCGCCAGCTTAGCCCTCTTGATTACCTCAGAGATAACAGCAGGAATCTTGCCCTCTAGGGCCGCTCCTACTGCCGTGTAATCAGCATCATTATTAAGCAAGTCCCCGCCGTAATGCCTAACCAGCTTTGCAGCTGCAATGGCATCTGGGGGAGTTACCTCTATGACGTCGTCAATACGTCCAGGACGGAGCATTGCAGGGTTGATTCTATCTACGTGGTTAGTAGTTAGAATGGTCATAATCTCAGTATCTTTGCTCTCTAGACCGTCAATCGTATTAAGAATTTGGTCCATAGATACTGTTCTATCTCCCGATACCGCACGGTCCACATCTTCAGCGAAGATAACAGCGGGCTGGTATTGCCGTGCCATCTCCAAAGCAAGCGCTAGATGCTGGACATTTTCTAGCAGGATAAACGTGGTACCGTTGTCCTCTGCTATCTTGGCAGTAACGGTCGCAGTAAGCGTTTTTCCTGTACCGTAAGGACCGGCCAAAAGAACGCCCCGCTTGCCCGCTAGTCCGCGCAAGCGACACGCCGCTCTATGGATAATCGGGCTGAATACAGAGTCTGTAATTCGCCGCTCTACACCCTCAGAGAAGATGAGCTGATTAGGCTTAATGCCGCTTGTATCTAGGAACGTGGGAGCGTTCTTCTCTAGGTCGAAACCTCCCTCCTCTGTAGTCCAGCTAAAGTCGATCTTAAACGCTCGACCTTTGTACAGAGAATCGTTCGATAGAGACTCTTTAACGGAAGCCAGAAGCTGGTCGATAATACCCTCATGCTTCCGCCGACACTGGCCCGTTAGAACGAAGCCTGGCCTATCCTCCAAAGCGCCCGTCTCTAGGTATCCAGAGACGCCGGGAATAGTCATCTTGCCCCAAGGTACTTTTACGTAGTTACCAGGGGATGTTTCCACAGCGATTAGCACGGGTGGTTGCTCGCCAAACATCTGCTTGCTGCTCTCTAGAGAGGTCCAGCCGAAGGTGTTCTTTAGAGCCACCATTAGTGCGTATGCACCGTCTATAGGGAACGTCTCGAAAACGTGCCGGAAAGACACTGTTTTTTCTGACTCGTCTGCCATCTTAAAGGCCCATCTACCGACCTCTTCAAAGGACATAGTTTCGGGGATTTTAATCTGCTTATCCGTGCCCCTCTTAAAAGTTACGTTGTTTGCAGTTACGACTTCTGTTGCCATCTTCTTTGCCATGTTCTTTTACTTCTCCTTTTACGTTGCGTTTGATTAGAGACTAGGGACTTGGATTCGGTCAGTTTCCAGCGCATCTATCCATTTATTACAGTGCTCGCACCCGTACTCGCACGGGACGCCAGATACCATTCGCTGTAGGCTCGTAAGAACAAAGGATGTATCGAAATTGTATTCAATGGATATCATTCTGTAGATATTCACTAAGAAAACAGAAGTGCTGAAGGCCTTGTGAATTTCGGACAGTAAGTAATCATTATCTAGAACGGCAATTAAACCGCGAATCTGGCGGAACCTATTAACATGCTCTATAGCCTCGCCGTGGCCATAAGCGCCTGTTTGGCTAACGCCACGCACGACTGCTCTTTCGAGCTGTATTTGGACACTCTCTTCCGTGAAGGGAGTAGCCTCAAAAGAGCCTGCCGACCATTCTGAGGGGTCCGGTAAAAACTGTTCTACTTCCCCGTAAGGGAACCACTGTAGCAACGACCACAGCTCGTAATTAGTTAGGCGGTCTGACCACCTTTCTACGAATCTAAAAACTTCTTCTTTTGTCTTCATTTTACCTCCTTGTTTACGTTATCTGAGACGACCATTGCGGGACTAGCGTAGGGGCAAGCGGGGCACCCTAAATAGGAGGAAATACCCACGCCCCCACGGACTAATTCCTGCTCTACTGTAACTTTAACGTGGCAGAGGGGAGCCCCACAGTTAGGGCAAGTGTGAGTCGTTTTTTCCCAGGTAGGAACGCCGATTGGATTGCTGTCAGGTAGTCCGTAAGTTCTAAGTTCTGCGATAGTTTTTTTAGGCATCGTTCTGTTCTCCTGCTTGGGGGGTAGAAAAAGCGCGATCTACTAGGTAATTAGTATCCTTTTCTAGCTTAGACAGAAGGATCGTAGCTTCGCGGCATAGGCGCTCTGCGTTACGGGCACTCACGACCTTTCCTTCAAAGTAAAAGGGCGTGGCGTTAAGGTCCTCCCCTAAAGCTTGATAGTAGGCAGCGCGCAGTCCCGCTAGACGAGCTGTGGAGTCGTCTATAGAGTCCCATATTCTGCCCAGCCTAGTAATCGTAGCAGCGTCTATCTTAGAGTCTGAGTTAGTCATCGTTCTGTTCTCCTGTTTAACCG
>Ga0098039_1000399_pt1 | contig 18820 bp, 17 predicted proteins | sample 6_EtaG_FD_75047 | JGI IMG/M metagenome (GOLD analysis project Ga0098039, IMG submission 75047) | Marine viral communities from the Subarctic Pacific Ocean - 6_ETSP_OMZ_AT15160 metaG | ecosystem: Environmental > Aquatic > Marine > Oceanic | place: Pacific Ocean | collected 2015-01-08 | reverse complement strand
CAGGAACCTCAACCTCTACACCATCTCTCATTACCTTTTCTGTTTTAGGAGCGGTTGTTTTCGCTTTACCACTCTGTCCCGCATAAACTTTTCTCAAACTATCTTTGATGCGATCCATCATAAGAGGGGTGACTTCTATGCCGTGTGTTAGAGAACCAGTAGCATCATCAACTATTCCTACTATTTTTAGGTTCCCTGCTACTGCTTCCTCGTTTATCTCTGCTATGAGTTTGCCTACTTCTGTTTCCTTTGCGGCTTCTATTACTTCGTCTGCTTTCTTCTGGCTTCCTACCATAGTTCTCGGTGTTAGGAGGTTAGTGCCTTGTGAGAAGACAGGATTATCTATTGTTAGTAGGGCTATTGCTTTGGCTGCTTCATCTTGGATAATAACTTTCTCCAAGTGTCGCATCGCTTCTGCGTCTTCTACAACTGCTTTCCAAGCAGCACCCGCATTTGTCGCTGGCTTTATCAACCTCTCTGCGATGTCTGGGTTCGTGGCTAATGTTTGTAGCCACCTTTGTTTTTGCTCTGGTGTAACACTTGTAGTTAGAGGGTTGGCTAAAATGTCGTCTATTGTCTTGTTGGCTGTGTTTGATGCTCCCAAAACTATTTTTTCTTCTGGTGTTTTCCCTACGAGAACCTCAACTGGTTTTGGTTTTTTGCCCTTTCCAAAACTTATGGAAACGCCCCCGCGAGGATGCGACCACTCGCGCCCGCCACCCTCAACAACTTTGCTGCTCCTAATGCCCCACTCTGGGACATCAGCCGCACCTTCCGCTGCTGCCTGTGATGCCCTCCTGTTGGTTTCTATTCCATCGGCTAAAACTTTGGTTGCTACATTTCGTAAGTCCTCGCCATTACCGCTGCCGAGTTTGGATAGAACAGGAACATAGTTCTCGGCTAAAACGGCATTAGCCGTCTGTGATGCTTTCATCTTTGGGATGATGGAACCGGGTGTTGATGTTTTCAGCAACACTTTCATCGCTTTATTTATTTTGCCCGTGTCGCCAACAGCAGAAGTAACACCTACTACTGCTCCGGGAAGCCCACCTATCGCAGTCCAAAAAGCAGTAGAAGCCGCCAAGTCAAGCGCAAAACCACCACCCCATCCAACAAGTCGCAACCTACTACGGATGTCTGCTAAATCCTCTTCCATGTAGGCGGCTGGGTCTAAAATGCGTTCGAACCCTCCTTGTGGCGCATCTTCGTAGTCAAACGGGTTGGCTATGACGGAAACAGCAGTAGTAGCCAAACTATCAAACCAGTCGTGTTCGTTTTTAGAAACTCTTTCTGCGGCTTCCAATAGCCAATCTTCCGTCTGTCTGTAATAAGAAGTGTTTTGTGAAGCAGCAACCAAGTCATAAACTTCTTCTGCTCCACCTCTAAAACCATCAGCATTAGCGAGGGCTGAAATAACTATGTCTTCCGCGAAGTTGTCGCCACCTGCTACATTAGTCGGCTGAATAGCACTTGTTTTTCGTTGCTCTTGCCAACCTTCCCATCCTGCGGCTTCTGCTCCTCCTGCGAGAACTTGCCCTACGGCTCCAAAGAATAAGTTTTCAGGTAGGTTCAAATAGCGAAATGTTCCCGTAATAGGGGTTTCTACTGTGCTTCCCAGTTCTGTCTCAACCATCCCAAGCATAGTAGGGTCGTAATAACTAACGGAGCCGGGATAAATCCTTGTTTTGACGGGTGATGGTTCTGTGCCTGAAACAAGAGCACTTACGGTTGCGGGGATGTCGCGTAGGGTGTGCCTTGTTCCTTCGCTCTCCATCCCAAACAAACCTGCTTTTTCTCGCTTTCTTGTTTCTTCTGGGTCAGCCCACCAAACAAGGGGAACTGTTATTTCTGGGTTGCTCTCTGCGAAGTGTTTATGATAAGTTGATAATAGTGTTTGTTGTTCTCTCGTAAGAACAGGAACACGGGAGGTTTCTACATCCCCGCTACTTGTGTCGCTGATGGGCTGCTCGGTGCCTCCTGCTCCTCTTACTCCTATCTTGTAAAGTTTATCAGGGTTTTTGAGTTGTTTGCCTATCTCAACAAACATCGCCTCTATGCTTTCTGCGCTCCACTTATCAGGGTCGCTGGCTATTAGTTCATCGGCAGCAGCATTAGCCGCTACTCGGTTCTGCTCTACACCAGTTCTTCTATCACCCCTGAAAGTTCCAACGGAAACTTTTGGTTGTGTGAGTTCGAAAATCTCTCTGGTTATTGAGGTAGGAAGAACATTTGCTTTTCGCTTCTCCCTGACTTCTTGTGGCTCTGCTGCTGTTTGGATGGCTCGTTCATCAAAGCCAGCAGGATAAACCAAATGACTTTCTTTCCTCTTCTTCTCCATCGCCTTTGTGTAGGCATCACCATAGAGTTCAGCAACCTTTTTCATCAACTCTGGTTGTTTTACTCGCCTTCCCGTTGTCTCTTTTACTTGCTTTCTCCAAGCCATCGCTTCTTCATAAGGTTTTATGTCTTTATCCATAAGTTCTAAAAAGACATCTTCTATTGCCGCTGCTTCGGCATCATAACCCGCTTCTATGCTTTTCTCTTCGGCAAGTGCTACTCTTGCTTCTTCTAAACCTTCTCTAATGGATTGTGTAGTCAATAAAGCGGTGTCGCTTATTGGAAGAGTTCCCCAGATTTCCTCCCTTTCCTTCTCGTCCATAGCATCATAGTCATAACCTAACTCTAAAAGTTTTTTCTTCTTCTCTTCGGTTATGTAGGTTTCTATTTGTGATGGTGTAGCCATTTAGTTTTTGTTCCTTATTTCGGGCTTACTGGTGATGCGTTCTTATCATCCATGATGAACAAATAGTTTAGCATTACTAATGCTTCCCATCTCTCATCTTTGGTTTTCTCGCTCATCACACCATCTTTCACTTGCTTCTGGTAGTGGTCGTCTATTGCTCCACCTACCTCAATAAGCATCTTATCTGGGCTTTCGCCTTCTTTGGCTTTGGCTTTGGCTTCGTCGTAAAGTTTCTTTACCAACTTGAACTCGTTGTTTAGTTTTCTTTGTGCTCTCGTCGGCTTGTTTTCTTTTACTTTCTCTACCGCGTGTTCTTGCGCCATCTCAATAATAGCAGTCAAGTCGTTCATCCGCTTTTGTTGCGGTGTTAGTTCTGTCTTCTCTGGTGGTTTCTCTTCTGGTTGTGCCCCAAGTGGAGTTCCAGCCAGAGCATCTCCTCCTTCTGCTTGTGCCGCAACTATTTCTTCTGCGCTTTCTGGTAAAGCAGCCAGTTCGTCTGTTGTAGGCATCTCTGCTCCTGCTCTTACAGCAGGAACTTTCGGTGCGCCCCAAACTCCCGTTGGCGAAGGCACCATCTCTGGCGCGCTTTGTTGTGGGAATAACTCATCGTTTAGGAAGTTATTTACATTTATCGCTGCTCTCTCTCGTGCCGCTTGTAGTTCTGTGTTGGTTGGGTCTGGTGCGAGTTTAGCGAGTTCTCTATTGTAAAAGTCATCGTGTAATCTACCAAGAGCGTTTATTGACTGCTTGCCTTGATAGTAGGTTCCACCACCGAACCGCTGGGAATAAACATCTCTGGCTTCTTCTATGAGCCCTTGACTACCTATTCCTCCTCCTGCTCCTCTCCCTGTCGGCATCGAGCCCAACCCTGTTCTCTCGGCAAGCAACCTATCTCTTTCTTTCCCAAGTGTTTCCAAATAGTCAGTTCTATCGGCTGGAACTGTTCCTCCGCTGGGTTCAGTAATAGTTGTGCTCGTCATCGTTTCACCAGCACCGCCTCTACCTCTGCTTCCTCCACCTCTACCGCTGCGGCTCGTCACCGCACTTTGGTAATCCTTGATGCGCTCGGCATTATCCTCCATTATTCTTTCTATGCCTTCTCTTACTTCATCTTCATCAAGCATAGGTTCATCTACCGCCATCGCACCTATCCCCACTTTCGTCATCGTGGTTCCAAGTTTTTTTACATTATCTATTTGCGCCTGAACATCGGGCGGCAACCTGCCTATGTTCCCATAAGAAACAGAACCACCACCGCCACCAGAACCACCACTACCAGCCCAGCCAGCAGGTTTCTCTGTTGTTACTTTCTTGCCTACATTTTTGAGAGCAATAGCATCTTGGGCTTTTATTTCGTCGTTTTGAACCTTCATAATGAGCCCATTTACATCTTCTATCTGTCTGTTGATAGAACCCATCTGCTCTCTGTAAAGTTTTTGTGCTTCTGCTGTGCTTATCTGCCCTGTTTTAGCACGAAGTTTTACTTCTTCTATCGCCATCTCCCAGAGTTTCCATCTGCTTTCTGCGAACATCTCAACAAACTTCAAAGCCCTACCTGATGGTTGGATGTTTTCCGTTGTTAGGGAATAACGAGTTTTTATCGCCATCTTATTCTCCTCCTTGTGCGGCATAGAGTTCTACAAGGAAGGGATTATCCATAAATAGTTGTAGTTGGTTTCCAGCATCGGCTTCACTAATGCCTCGCAAACTTGCGAAAGCGGCGATGTCTGCGGTGCTCGGCATCGTCTTTTGTAGAGCGTGTCCCTGAATAGCACCACCAACGGCTCCTTCTGCGACACCAAGCCAAGCCATCCGTTTCTCCATCTCTCGTTCGCCTTTTGCGAGTTGTCTTTCACCGAGTTCTTGTTCGTCTAATGCTGCTTGGGCGAGGTTCTTGCCCTCAACATCAGCGGCTATTTGTGCCTGAACCTTCGCTGCTCCTTCTCTTTCCAAAGCGGCTTGCTGTAATGCTGTTCCACCACCCATGTCGAAACCTGCGAGTGCTTCGTTTTGGCTTTCTTTGCTTGCTAAAACTAACTGGTCGCTTCGCGCCTGTTCCTGTGCGTAGAGGTTCTGTCTCTCGGCTAATGAAAGCCCTAAACCACCCTCCAACTCTTTCAAGCGTTTTTCGTTGTAAATGTCTGCGGAAGTGTCTTTGTTCTTCGCAAGAGCATCGGCAAGTCCTATTCCCGCGCCAATAGCGGCTGTGGCTAATAATAAAGACATCTGTTAGTTTCTCCTAATAGTGGTGGTTTCGTCAAGTTTAGTCAAGGTAGAAGGTTTCTATGGAAGTGCTGATGGCTCCAACATAGGCAACCTCGCTGTAAGCATCAACTCTTATGTCGAAAGTGTGTGTTCCCTGTGTTAGGTTTTTCAGCAACACCGTCAGGGAAATCATCCGTTTATTACACTTGTGGAAACCTTCTGGGTCAAGTGAATAAGAAGATGCTGTTGATGTTTCCAAACTATTTTCTGGGAACGAAGCACAAAGCGAGTGTGTCTGTTCGCTTCCATCTACATAAAGATAGAACCTGTCTTCTTTGAAATGTGGATAAGATGCTGGTGTTGTGGTTTCACCATAATAACTTTGTGTCGTTATTGGTGAGCCAGCCAAAAGTTCTCTGTAATAGTTGTCGCCCGGGATGTTTATGTCTAAACAAATGTCTATGATGGCTTCACCCGGCTTTTCCATAGTAAATGTTTTGCCTGTGTTGGGAAGAATAGTTCTCTCCAAGATGCGAAAAATAAAGTTGGTGTTCTTTATGTGGCAAGTGTAGTAGGCATTTCTTACATCGTTGTAGCGAGATGCCTGTGTTTTTGAGTTAGTAGAAACTTCACCAGACATAAACGCATAGTCATTAGTCATAGTGCGATAGTCGCCTTTTTGTAGTTCTTGCCAAGTCACGGAAGCATTTGGGATGTCTGTTGTTCTTATTCCTTCGTTCCAAAAATCTCTTGCTTGTTTCTGGTTTTCTATTACATCATCGGCATCAAGGTTATTACCATCTGCGAAAGTGTTTGCTGCTGAATAGCCCATTTTTTTATCCCCTTATTAGTTGTGCGTAAAGATGGCAATAAGTCAAAGAAAAGTTATTTAGGGTGTTCTCTATTCTTACTTTGGCTGTTATTTTCTTTACCTCTTTGTCTGCGAGGTTGTTTATCAAAATGTCGCTCATCGTCACCCTGCTCCAACTTCTTTTCCCTGCTCCCGGAGTGTGGGTGTCTAATGCCCCACTATCAGCAACCCAGAACAAACTATCTGCTATGCGCCCTGAACCTGAATAGGTTGGTGTTAGTTGTGCCTCAACATCACCAGCACCCACATCGTAAGTGTAAAATAAGGCAAGTTGCCACTGGCTTTCTATCCTTGCTATGGCGTTGGTGCTCATAGTCAAGTCGCCTAATGCTTGTGTGTAGCCAACCCTTATTACATCGCCAACCCGTAGTGTGTTGTTTGTTGTAAAGACAACTTCTACTGCGTTTCCGTCAAGGGTAAAAGTGCTCCAACTATCACTACCAGCACCAGTTATGGCGAGGGCACCCAAGTCAGCATCCATAGAGCCGCTATTTAGGATGGAAACTTTACCAGTCGATAAATCTATGTGTTCTCGGTTGATGGCTTCTGCTGCTGTGTTTTCTCTATTTACAACGACACTCTGCGACGCTGCGTTAGTAAAAGTGGTGTTTAGGTTTGCTGCGGTTATTGTTTGCCCCGCCACTTTCGGTGTAAAGGTTGTTGTGCTCATTATCTATTTCTCCTAACGATAAACATTTCTTACCCATAAACCAGTTGAGAACAACCTAACTGGTGGATAGGCGAAACCATCCAAACCATTAGCAACAAACCAATCTTGGGCGTCGCTGTCTGTTTCTATTCTTATGGCTGTTCTTATCTCACAAGCAGAGTTTCCAACTGGAAAATGGAAAGGTAAGTTGTAAGTGTGATGCCCTGCTCCTCGTTCTCCTGTTCTTGCGATAAGGTTTCCGTTTAGAAAGACGCCGAGTTCTAAACCCCAACTTCTTCCCGCCCACTCATCAACAGAAAGGGCAACATTATTAGCATAACCAGAACCTCGCTGAATAGAGCAAGTCCAAGCACCTTTTACCATCCCTTCTTTCGCGTCAAAATCCATCCTTGTTCCATCTACGCTGTTTGGTGGATAGAACCAACCGCCTTCTGGGCTGCTTCCCCAGTTCCAAGAAACCGCTGGTGCTTGTAAGGAATAGGGGTTTCCTCCGTAGGTGCCTGTTGTGAGCCCCGACGCCGTGTTTCGTGTTGAATAAAATGTTTGTGTGGGGAACTGGGTGCTTGTAACACCATAGTCCAAACCTGTTGTTCTTGCGGGCAAAGTAAAGTCAGCATTAGAGACAGCACCTACGGGCATGTTCTCTTGCCCCAAAGTGCCGTTTAGTTCGGCATAAAGAGGTGCGGCTTCATCGTTGATGTCGTCTGCCTGAACTATCTGCCCGTCTCTTATTTTTCTTTGGGTAAAGGTTTTCATTAGTGAGCCCACCAAGAAGGGTTTTCACCACCGAACTCTGTTGTGTTATTATGAACTGAATAACACTCTGGGTCAAAGCCCATCCCTACGCAGTCAGCGAGGGTGAAAAACATAGATGAGAGCAAGTCGCCCCAAATGTAAGCAGAGACAGCAATAGCCGCCCCAACAATAGAAACAATAACTCCAACCTCTATGGCTGTCGCTCCTGTCTCATCTTTCATAAAACTATTCTTGTAATCCATTTTCATCGTAATCCTTTTTTTATTTATCCAAGAGCATTTACCACTTTTCTTTCTCCACCGAGAAACTCCAACTGATAAGATAAAACTTGGAAAGTTGATGTGTCTTGGATGCGAAAACGGAACTCACTTATCAAGCCAGTAGAAACATCCCACCTTACTCTTGTTCGCTTCTCTTCCGTGTAAGCATCTGTTCCTATGACGGTTGTGTTCCCATCACCAGCAAGCAAGTAGATAGTGTCTTCTTCCTCATCTACTATCTGTTGTTTGTTTGCTCCACCATCATCAAAAGTGCTCTTTCTATTTGTGGAGTAGTCAAGGGTTAGTTGGTTATTGCCCTGTGTAAGCAACTGAACCTCAACAGAAATAATGCGTTGTTTCTTTGAGTTGTCGCCGAAGTCCTCCCAAACACTTTCCCAAGTGCTTCGCAAGTTGTCTCCTGCGGCTGTGTCGAACTTCCGCAAGTCGCCTTGTAAATAAATGGTTCCGTCATCCAAGACATTACCCTTCGTTCCGCAAGCACTCCAAACTTGTAGCCCTACATTTCTCCAAATCTGGTCTTCCAAGTCACTATCGCCTGTTGTTTCATAAGTGTTGGGTGCTATGATAAACCATCCGTTAGGGTTGGCTACTATCTTATTCCAGTCCATCGCTTTATCAGCAACTTCTCTTGTTGAGATTTGCCCTGTCTCGGTGTGATAAACTAAACCCAGAGAAGGGTAAGTGTTTCCATCAACGGGGAAATGAAACCACACTTCTTTTTCTCTGTGAGAATAGGCGGCTGTCGTTCTTGGGAGAGCGGTAAGAGACAAACGCTTTATTGTCTTATTGCTTTTATCGGTGAGGGGCTCTATGCTAATAGCAGAGCCACCATCTAAACCACCACTCAAACGATAGATGCCGTCTTTTGATAAGAACAAACATCCTGCTTTTGGAGCAACGACTATTCCGTTAGTTGCTGTTGTTCCAATAGCCGACGAAACAGAAGCAATAGTGTAAGAACCTGTGCTCCTACTATTTCTAATAACATCTATTCCTCTCTCCCTAAACACAAGGAGGTTGTTGTAGTAAGGAACAACACCAGTAATGATGCCTCCTTCTCTACCACCCACATCAAAGTAGTCGTTTCCCCCGAACTGCTCTGGCTTTCCTGCTTGTGAGTAAATAAGTTTTTGGTTCTTCGCAAGCCATAACCTACCATCCCAAGCACACCCCATAGCGAAGGTTTGTGGATAAATGATGCTTGCGGTTGCGGCTGGTGCTGGAACTACGAGGGAACTATCAGGCAAGCAGTCAGTCCAAGCAGTAGAAACATTTTCATCTATCGTCGCTACATGATAGTAGAGCCCTTCTGTTGTTGGGAAGTCGCCCAAGTTCTTTGTGCGGTAAATCTTCCGCTTTATTACATCTGCTCCACCTGTGGGGATGCCGCTGACGGTTATGCCGTAAGTGTAGATAGAGCCGTCGTGGTGTCGTCTTGTCTCCCAAGCAACAGTTCCAGCATCGCTCAACGGGCTCTCTGCTCCTGTGTCTTTTATGAAACTAACTTTGTAGTTGTAATAGTTGTTGTCGTTATTTCCATCTGTGCCTAACCCCCAAATCCAAGGGTCATCAACATTTAGGGTTCCTCTGTTTGCTTGGAAGTGAAGACAAGTGGTTCCAGCCATAAGCGGCTCGTAGTCGTCGCCGACATCGACTTTCAGCCCATAAAGAGGAGTAACCCCCATAGGAACTGGTGCCTGTGGCGCTGCCGTGAAACCGAACTCTTCTATTCTTTCCCCACCATAAAACTTGTAAGAGCGACTATTACTATCAAGGCATAACAAAAACTTATTGAAACCGACAAACTGGGCGAGTGGTTCATTAGGTTTGGGAACAACAAGCCCATCTACTAACTCTACTCTATCCGCATCAAGGACACCGTTGTTGTTTCCTATCTCATAGAATAGTTTGCTGTCTTGTTGCTGGATGTAATAAATCTCGCTTCCGTTATGTCTCGTCCAAATGTGGAGGTTGTCGACAGGGGTTAGTTTGTTCTTATTGAACTGTTGTTGGGTTGCGATGGCTACTCTAAATGGTTCCCATCCCCTATCGTTCTTCCAACCAACATTAGCAGCACGAACATTTTTGACGACACCGCCAGAACCTCTCTCTGTAAGGTGTCTTTCATCAAGCCCTTTACAGGGGATTTCCTTTGTAGATAAACTTTTCATCTAAACTTTCCTCAAACTATCTCTTTGGTAGTTGGGGGATGTGGTGCTGGGGCTGAAACTTCCTCTTTGATGGAAAACATCTATGTTGTCGGTGTAGCGTTTCTCCAACTGCTTTATCGCCTTATCTATCCGTTTTTCATAATGAGATGCCTGTGAGCCATTACCATTTTTGATAAAGACATCAGCCAAAGCACCATAAACTATTAGTTGGTGAAACTCATAAGGCAACTCTGGTGTGTCGGTTGAGTTCGCCAAAAGAAGTGGCTTGTAATAATAACGAGTTTCCACTTGACGGAAATAGGTTTCACTATCGGGGCGGGCAGGTGAAAAGGGACGGTGGGTGTCATAACCAATAGGGCGAGGATAAGGGCGGATGCGAAGGTGTTGCCCGTCAAACTCATCATAGCGTTTATTACCAGAGTTCAGCGCCTCCATAGCCGTTATTGTTATTGAGGCATCTACATCTTGGGCGAGGAGCGGGAAGTGCTCGTTTATGGCGTGTGAGGCGACTGCTTTTGTAATAACCCGCCAACAAGGCAAACCTTTTCGCTCTCCTGTGGCTGGGTTGAAGTTGCTGTTGAAAAAGAAAATCTTTCGCATCCCCTCAAATGGGCTTTTCACCAAGTCAAAGGAAGCGTTGTAAGCCCTTGCCTGAACTGCTTTATTATCCCAAGTCAAGGGGTTTAGCACTAACCTATTAGCATTTGGGGCTGGGTTTGCGGCTGTGTTCGCAATAGCACTCTCACTCAACGGACCGACTTTGCCTCCATCTGTGATGAAAGCCCAGCAGCACTCAAAATAGGTGCTGTCGAGGATTGCTCCACCTGCGTTGAGGATGGTGATGCTTATGTTTTCACCAGAAGGAACAACCGTAGGTGGTGTTAGGATGTAACTATCAGCATAGTCGGCTGTGTTGTCTTCTTGTAGCCCCATCGCTTCTTCACTACGGGCATCGTAAGCCAATAGTTTCCCAGTTGTAGTGTTTCCAGCATAAGGAACATCTCGGTAAGCAACTGAAAGTAGTTCTAATGTGTTTGGGTTTAGTTTGTAATAGCGATGTTTTATTTTCCAAGTAGCATCTGCCGCATTACTCACACCTCTAAATGCTTCTCTGGTTCTTATCTCTTGCGAAGAAATAACTTGGTCTATTACAAACTCTCTGCCCTGAACCTCTATTATTTGCCCTTCCCAAATGTTCTGCCCGTCAGCACCCAAGTCAAGGGGATAAACAGCAGAAGAAAAAGTTATTTGTCGTTCGTTGTCTGTAACATCAGCGGTGATGTTTGGAGCACCTGTCGTTGGCTGCTCGGTGTAAAGGTCTGGGTAGAGGTTCATAAACTCTTTCTTCTGTGCGAAGTTCCATCTCTTATGCCCCCATAGGTTTAGGTAAGCATCGTTGATGAGTTTATCCAAGTTGTCGTCGTAAGTTTGGAGTTCAGGCACATAGTCGGTGATGTTTTTGACTTGTGTTCGCAGTTCTTTTAGGTTCATTTGTTTAGTTCTCCTCTAATAGTAGTGGTTTCGTCAAGTAGCATAATAAAAAAGCCCCCACCCCCCGAAAGGGATGAGGGCTGACTTTATTGTCGGTTCGTTGGTTCAGTTTTTAGAACTGTTTGATGACGATGACGGTTGAGACATTATCGGTGTCGTCTTCCACAGCACAAGCGACCATTGGGTAAAGCGTGTTGTCTGTCGACTTACCTGCTTGCCCGTCTGTGCCTGTGATAGTGAGAAACTCTCCCGCTGCTGTGTCGCCTGCGACATTTGCTTCGCAAACGCCTTTGACGACAACATCAACTTTCGCATCGGCAGCAACAGTAGCAAGAGCAACACCAACGCACATAGTCGTTGCTGTGTCTCCTGTTCCTGCTTTCATAACATAGAGGGCTTTGTCTGCGTCGCTTGACTGCGAAAAGTCAAGTGCGACAAAGTCGTTTGCTGTGATTGCTTCACCTGCGATGAAGGTTTCAACCTGTCGGCGGTTCATTACCTCGTTAGAGGAACCTGTTTCCAAGTAGTTTAGTAGTGTAGAAGTAGCCATTAGTAGGTGTCTCCTCTCTCTAAAACTCCAAGTGAGCCGAGATGGTCTGCGATGAGTTGTCCCTTCCAGTAGAGCGTTGCTGCTCTTGCTGTGGTGCCTGAAACATGCTCAAAAGGGCTGACTGCGAAGTCGGCGTCTTTATGGAGGATGAGTTTGATGGCATCATAGTTGAGGAAGAACATAGATGCTTCATCAGCACCGCCCGCTCCCCAACCAGTAGAAGGCATCTCTAAATCCTGCTCTACGGTTGCTCCCGCAAAAGCCAGAGATAGTCGCCCACCATCAAGGGTCTTCTCGTCAATAAACCTTTCCTGTGCGAAAAGGGCTCGCTTGTAGTTGGCGAAAGCCGCCTCACTTGCGATAATCTGGTTGATGTCTCCCATAGGAGCGCGGCTGTTTGCCTTCGCCCAGATTTCAGTCATAACACGGATGCCGTTTGTGCCGAAGGCATTAGCAGCGTCGCCTATTTGGTTCTGCCAACCCGTAGTGGAAGAGTAAGTGTTCTTACTGATGCCGCCTACGATGTTAGTTTGAGAACCAACTGCGTCGTGTTCCAAGAACCCAGTAGCAACGGCTTCACCGTCAAGTGTTCCCAAGTCGGTTAGGACTGTGGAACTACCAGCGATAAGTTGCTTATTTAGTTCTCTGCGGAGCATCCCCATAACGGAACGCATCCTTGCTTCCACAATCTTTACGATTGCTTTCTCGCCACTATTCTCCAACTCTTCCTTTTTCGTAATAACGATAGGTGCTGCGAAGTCAGCCCACTCATAAACAGCGGGTTCCATCACATCACTTACAGCCAACGAAACTGGCTCATAGCCAGTTGATAGTTGTGTAATAGATGAGTGCTCACTCAACGCCAGAGGGCGTTGGAGTTTGATGCCGCCATTTTCCTTTTCGATGCCGCCAAAACGCTTGGCTCCATCCAAAAATGCGACTTTTTGGAACAACTCATCAACTTCACCATCACGGATAGAGTAAAGTGTAGATGACAATAGTTCATTTGAAATAGCCATTATTTCTTTTATCCTTGTAGTTAGTTAGTGATTGTTTTTCTTATTCTATTCTGGTAGTTGTGTGCCCACAAGCCGTCTTATCATAAGTTCTCCACCATTTTAGCCAACTGGTTCATCCGCCGATGAGAGTTTTTTAGGAAGGTAAGAGTTGCTCCTCTAATAGTAGTGGTTTCGTCAAGGGCTACTTATTTTTCATCTTGGAATAAGTGCTTTTTACGGCATCTGGGTTTGCCTTGTAGTAGTTGAAAGCATCAATAGCATTTCTAAACTTTGGAACACCACCGCGAGTGTTGGTTCCTGCTGATGTTTTAGCGAGAACAGCCCTACGAGTTGCCCTCTCTTCCCTTTCAGCATTAGCCGTTGCCTGTGCTTGGAGTTTTAGGTTTTTTCCCTTTACGATGAAATAAGCATTTTCCAAAGTCAAGTGCTCGTCAGCAACAAGCATCCTTGCTACTTCCATCTTTATCTCTTCGTTGCCTATCAAGTCAGGGTGTTCTGCTTTGAAAGAAGCAAGTTCGGCATCTCTTTTGCTTTCTCGCATTTGTTTTTGGAGTGGGTTTAGCATCTCCTCAAACATCTTTGCTGCCTCTTGCTTTATCTTCTTTTTCATCCCATCTTCATCCCAGATGTCGTAGGGCTTCTCTGGCTCGGCAGCCATCTCTGCTACATTTTGCGCGAACTCTCCGTTGTAAAGCCCATCCTGCTCCGCCTTGTGGGCGGCTCTCTGTGCTTCCAACTCCTTTCTTACCTCTGCTATTTCCTGTGTCTTCTGTGTGTAAGACGAGCGGAGGTTCGCAAGGTGCTTACGGGCATCTTCGGGTAGATGCTTCATAAGTTCGTGTAAGGGGCGCATCCCTTTATGGTTCTCTTCTGCGGAGAACTCTTCATAACTCTCTACATCAGCGCCGAGCAAGTCATCAATAGAGAGTGCCTCAAATGCCTCCTGTGCTTGTTCTACGGCTTCGTTAGTGGTTTCTGTTGCCTCAACACCTTCGTCGCTCGTAAGGGGGCTTTCTGGGCTCTCTACGGCTTCTGCGGTGTTGCCTTCGGCAGTCGCATTATCTATCATCTTGTTTTTTCCTTATTGGGTTATTTGGGTTCTTCACTATCCAAGAGTGAAAGCATAGCCGACACTCTTTTATCTGTTCCTCCTCACCGTGAAAAATGAGGCAGCATTTATTTTTACACTTGGGGCAAGTTAGGGCGACTACTATTCGTCTGCCTTACTTGCCTTACTTACTCCCTCTACGATGCCTGAAACATCTGGGGAAATCTCTACCTCTTTCGTTTCGTAGTCGTAAGAACACTCACCGAAAAGAGATGATAAAACTATTGCTGTGCCGACAATAGTTATTGAGATGTTGTAGTCGCTAAAAAACGACTTTATTTTGCTAAACATTATTTATCCTTGTTTGTGGTTATTATGAAAAAGTAGCATCGCATAAGGAGAAAGACGAGAGAGAGGGTTATTCCACCCACTATTATCTCGTCTAAAAACCCGTTATGCTGACTAAACACGGGAAGCGAACAAAGCATCCACATCTTCGACGGGGGCTTCTACAACTTCCTCTGCTACTGCTTCTTCTGCTGGTGCTTCTCCACCTTCTCGCATCCAAGCGATAAACGCTTGGTCTTTTGCGATAGATGTAAGTTTCCCAGCAAGAACTTTGAGGGAGGCATCATCAACTATGTCTGCTAATGAAAAAGCCATCTCTTCACTTATTACACCTGCGGCAACTGCTTCTGCGACAGCGGCTTCTACCATCATTAGTGCTGATGTGAAGTCCTCTGGTAGAAAAGTAGCATCCTCACTAAATAAAGGATAGTCGGGGCTCTGTCCGAAGAGTTCAGCAATAGCGTTGTAAGCACCAACAAGAGCATTTAGCCCTTTCTTGGTGAAGTCGCCTTGCGGGGAAGCCATTTCATTTAGTTCGGCATCCTGTTCCTCTCCCAACATTACAGCATCCGTTAGTGCTGCTGGTGTTATTTCTTCTTGTAGTTCGGGCATCTGTTATTTCTCCTAATAATCTGTTTCGTTTGCGCCTGATAGGCAGTCGGCGGCTGTAAATGTCTCACTCATAGCCATTTCCTTATTCCCATCAAACTTTTTGACATTCTCTTGGAAAGTGTCGTTTATTTTATCTTGTTTTGCGATAGTTGCCTTCTTTTTCTCGGCAAAGTCCTCGTAAAAGTGTTTTCCATAACTATCGGCTCGCACAAACCCCTTGCTCTCGGCAATAGCGTTTGCTTCGTGCTCTCCTGCTACATGTTGTCCCAGAGCAACAGAGTAATAACCACCTGTTCCGCTGGTTTGTTCCGCCCATCCGCTCGCTGTGCGGCTTACAAGGGGAAACTCTTTTGTTGCTATGTCTCCGCAAACCTCACAAAAGATAGATGTGGGGATTTCGTGTGAAACACGGAATAGTTCTTCTGTTTTGTGCCCGCATCCACAGGCATAGTCATAAAGCGGCATTATTTATCTCCCTGAAACATAGCCATCTCGTTCCCACCCTGAACCTTTTAGGATGAAACCGCAGCCGAGTTCTTTTGTTAGTGGTTTTCCGCACTCTTCGCAAGTAATAGTTTTAGGCACATTATCAAAAACTTTGTAAAGCACCTTTTCTACAACTTCACAGTCGTTCTCTTTGTCGTTTCTATGTGAAAAATGGTGTAAAGGCATTACATCAACCCTCCTCTAATGTCTTGCGCTTGTGCTGATAGTTCTGCTTGCGCCATAGCAACCTCATCTGGGTTTGGAGGGGCTCCTTCTGGTGGGGCTGCTGGTAGTTCTGGTTCTGGCTCTGGTTCTGGTTTTTCTAAAAATGTGGCTGGTAAGTCAAACATCTTTACCACCTGTTCTAAAATAGTGTCTGGTGGAACCCCAAGTTGAGCCACAACTGGGATAAGTTCTAAAAGTTGTTTCTTCTTTGCTTCTTCCACTAATGGTGTTGCTGCTCTATCTGCTGCTACAAACTTGAACTTGCCCGCAAAGTCGCTTGGGCTCATAGTTCTTACTTTTCCATCAACAACAACAACTTCCGCTTCATCGCTGTCTTCCAAGAATAGTTGTAGCATAGCGACATAAACAGTAGCGACCATCTGTGTTGAGTAGTCGCGCTCTTTCGCCAACCTACCTATCTCGCTTGATGTGTAGTGAGCCAAAGCACTTATCTCTGTTGCTGTTGCTTTACTTGTCTCGCCTCTTGTGAAAGGAGCCATAACGGAACCTTTCGCCAAGTCGTTCTCAATAGCAGCAAGATAGTTTGAGAAGTTTGATGATAGTGGGGTGACTGGAACCTCTGCGATAATGCCTGATAAGGTTTCAGCATCAACAGGGATAAACGCTCCATCTACACCTGCCGTTATTTGTGTTAGTGCTTCTTCATCAATAGCACCTTCTTTGTAAAGGAACTGGCGACTATCTCTACGAACAGCATTAGCCCAGAAAGAGCGAAGGATGTTCTTTTCGAACACTTGGTCATAAACACGGGCAAGTGTAGAAACACCCTCTAATGGCTTTTCAGGCACACGGGAATAGTAAAGTGGAACGATGGTTGATAGTGGGCTGTCGTCAAATGCCCTAACAGGAATAACTGTGTCTTCTAATAGTTCTTGCCCGTTGCCCCAGTTGGGGGAATAGAAGTAAAGTCGGTCGTTGAGGAAGTCATAGAACTCTACCAGTTGGATAAACTGGAAGTCGTCAGGCAAACTATCATCTCCGCTTTCGTTTGCTGTTCCTGTAACATCATCAAAGAAGTCAAGTTTAGAGGTTGTGGAAAACTTTTTGTTTCCCCATTTCTTTCTGGCTTCGCTTACAGGAAGATAATAACTATGAGCGACGAACCTTTGGCTTTCCCAACTATTCGCTTCTGTGTCGACAACAACTTCCCAAGCGGGAACTGCTCTTACCTCTACCTTATCAACTATTTTTAGGTTGTCTCCCTCTCTCGGTGCGAGTTTGAAAAAGGCACAGGGGTAGATAAGAGCCATCCTTGATGCGCTCTCAAACTGAACCTGTGTGTTGTAAAGGAAGCGGTTGGTAATCTCTTTGACGAGTTCGGCATCGCCGTCTTCTTGGATGTCGGCTTCCGCCTCAATAGCGGGGTGTGATGAGAAAAGCGAGGCGATAAACCCCTCCACATAAGCATAAGCATCGGCAACCTCAACTCTAATGTTAGTGTTGTCCCAGTTCTCGCCTTCCCAAAACTTACAGAGGTAGGCATTACGAAGTTTTGCGAGTGTTGGTTGGGCTGTGTCCCATTTATCGTTGTGTTCTTTACAGGCAGCCCGAATAAGGGCGACTTTTTCTTTTTTAGTCGGCATTTAGTTTGTTCCTTCCTAATAGTGGTGGTTTCGTCAAGGTGCTAATAACGGCGATGCTCTACTCTGCCCGCTTCGTCTTTTCTCTTCTGCGCCTTCTTCTTCCTTATCCACTCTGGTAAATAAGTTTGTGTAGGGTTTCGCTGATGTTTGAGTGCCTGATGAGCCAGAGCAAGTGCTATTACACTATCACCATGACTTCCAGTTCCCTCTGCGACATCTATGTTTCCCCTGTCGTTGATAATAATGGCTTTGAGTTCCATAATGGTAATGTTGTCTAACTGGGTAATAAGCCCACCAAACAAACAACTTTTTAGTTCCTCAAACATCAGGGGCTTCGTTTTTAGGTTCGTGTTCCACGCTTTCCCGTTTTCATCTAACCAGAAGTTAGTGTAGCCAAGATGCTTCATCTCTGCCTCTAATGCGTGCCCGTGATTGTTGCTCTCATAACAAATAAGAGCATTATTGTAGTGTCTCGCCCAGTCGACTATTACTTCCGCAAAACGGGCTATGCTTGTTTGGTTGCTTCTCCAAACCATAACTGGCTGATAAGTTTTTTTATCTAAAACATAAAAAACAGAATAGTCCCTGCCGCCGCCATAAGCAACATCAACTCCTATCCCGTAGCGGTGGTCTTTATTACTTTCTGCGAAGATGACTGGTTCGGCATCAACAAAATCTATTTTGTGTAGTTCCAAGTGTCGTAAGTCGCGCTCTGTAAAATAACTATTGCCTGTTTGGGCGAAGGCATCATCCAAAGTTAGGGGAAACTCTCTGCGAAACTGCTGTCCCCCTAATGCTTCTCTCTTCTTTCTTCGCCAATAAACCTGTTCGTCAGTCAAGTCCCAGAGGTTCGCCAAGCCCTTTTCTTCTTCTGTCTTTTGGAAATCTCTGGGAACCCTCATAGAATAGTTTTTATGTTTAGCCCAAGCAAAGAATAAAAACTTCCAGTTTCCTTCTCCCCTTTGGGCTTTCATTATCTCTTTATGTAAGGCATCACCATAAGCGGATGCTGTGCTCTCTATTATTAGTTTCCCATCGTTGAGTGCTGAAAGGGCTGTTGCTTTTAGTTCCTCTGGGTTAGGAGCAAAGGCAAACTCGCTGATAAGCAAGTAGGAGCAAGTAAAAGAGCGAAGCCCTCCTTCTCCTGCTGCTGATGCTGCTACGATGCTCGCTCCACTATCCTCAAATGTTATTTCAGTAGTGTTCTCGGTTTTTAGTTTTTTCATCAAAGCAAGAGGGAGGTTCTTGTAAAAAGTTTTTATTATCCCTAACAGATGCTTTGACGAGTTTAGTTTATGCGAAAGAATAATAGCCGTTATTGGCTCTTCACTTGTAAAGGTTTTCCAAAACAAGTAAGCAAGGTTGATGGTTGATGAACCTATCTGTCTCGGTTTGAGAATAAGAAGGTTCTTGTCTTCCTCTAATGCTTCTATTATTTCTATCTGTTCGGCTGTTGGTTTTAGATAAACCAACTTACCCTTTTTGTTTATTATCTTTATGCGCTGAATAAACTGGATAGGGTCTTCTAAAATCTCCTCAACAGATAGTTTCGCCTTCGCCATTAGGCATTAGCCCATTTTACGAGTTCATCAAGGTTCTTATTGCCGTTCATAGTTGCTCTGGTTTCCGCTCTTGCGTTGTCTGTCTCTCCGTTGATGGCTGCTCTGGCTCGCAGTTGTTCGAACGAAGCAACTTTATCTATTATCTTCATAAAGGTAGATTTCCCTAACTTTGGCTCTT
>Ga0098039_1000398_pt1 | contig 18826 bp, 5 predicted proteins | sample 6_EtaG_FD_75047 | JGI IMG/M metagenome (GOLD analysis project Ga0098039, IMG submission 75047) | Marine viral communities from the Subarctic Pacific Ocean - 6_ETSP_OMZ_AT15160 metaG | ecosystem: Environmental > Aquatic > Marine > Oceanic | place: Pacific Ocean | collected 2015-01-08 | reverse complement strand
TTCTGTTCCAGGAACCACAGTTCCCTCTATTATCAAAGGCTCATATGATAAATCCGAAATGCTTCTCTGCAGCAATGTGAGATTTGATAAGTCTTCTGTTAATTCTGGGGAAGGCTCTGAGCCTCCTGCAATAAAAAATGGCCACGTCCCGTCTTCATTAATTGAATCATAATCAAGTACAGATGTGAAAGAAAATACATCGATATATTTGATGCCCTGAATAAATGTTTCTATATTGTCGAAAACAAAATTATCTGTTAAATTATATTTAACTATCAAGCCTCCGTCTTCGCTACGAATCTCTTCTTCTGATTTAACAAATTGAGAAAATGGGATTTGAATTAAATTATATGTAGGGTCGACGGAGACCTCAGTTTCGATGATCGTTTCGGTTTCTGGCGCCTCCTCTTCCTCTTCCTCTGCTTCCTCGGGCAAAACGCGGACCATGCCGCCTGGAGCTAGTGTGCCGGCCCAGTGGCCCGTATCTTTGCCCGGGCGCTCAATATCTAATATTTCTCTGCTAACGGTGCCGGGAGCTGTGGCGCCAGAAGTGTACTCAACAGTTGAACTGGCGCCAAAATTTAATTGATATTTAACTGCTGTCGGATCAAATATGCTAATGCTTTTACTTTTAAGCTGTTCTGATACTGTTCCATCGTACATCAAAGCAACATAAACATATAATTCATCTTGCAGTTGTTCAATTAATTCATCAAAATACTCTGTTTCATCGCTTGTAAGCATTATCGAAGCGCGAACCTCAATCGAATCAGGTTCAATAATAATTTTTTCAATATATGGTGAAGGAAAGAATGATCCTAACTTTCTAGTTAAATTTCCTTTTAATATTAATCCAGGCATATATCTGGCTCCGTGACTTTTCCATAGATATCATAATATGTGGCTGCGTCTTCTTCTATCTGTTCGCAATCAAAATCTAAATCTATATAATAAGATTCTTTATTAAATTCTCTGGCTGCTTTGCAGGCTGTTTCTGCAACAATTTCTTGGTCTGACATTAAATCAAAATAATATTCAACGCTACCTGTTGTGATTTCTGGTGGGCTTATGTCTATTGGCGTCGAAGCGATCATAAATCCATCAACTATTTGTGGCTCTTCTTTAACAAAAAGCTTTCTCTTAAGAGACTGTACGGCGTCAAGTCCGCCATTAAATAAATCAGATATGTCAATTCTGGATGACCTAAAGCCTTCAATTGAGGCCATGCCTCCTTCCGACCGATCATTTCCTATAATACCAGCATAATTATTTCTTAAATGCAACTCGGGATAAATTCCGCGAAAGCTTGTTACTTCTACATTCAACGAAGAATCTCCAATTGCTTCAATTAAATTAATAAGAGAGTCTAAGCTTGTTGATCCAACTTTTACTTGATTATTGGTCGGACTCGAAGAAACAAAATCAAATTGTATTGCGTGAGTGCTGTCGTGAATTTTAATATAATCGGTGCCTGCATCTGGGTTTGAAAGAAGCCTGATCGATGCGCTAGCATGTGTCAAAATTGAGTCGTTTATAAGATCGAAAACTTCAACTTCAAAGTTCTCGGTCAATAATTGTGTATTAATCTCATCAGCGTAAACCATCACGTCATTTAATACTAATTTTATTTGATTGCCATCAGCAAAAAAAGATGTTGCTATGAAAAGATCTTCTATTTGATCGGGATTGAAATTTGTGGCGCCAGGAATTACTTTCTTTCTATAGTTTGCGACTATATTAACTTGAGGAATTAAATTTTTATTAATGCTATCTCTGCTGGAAGATGATGTTATGTCATTCTGAAGGGATACAACTTTCCATGCTGGCGCTTTTTGAGTTTCTCCATCTAAATATGCATCTCCAATAGCAGCATAAAATTTAAATGTATCTCCTTTTGGCTGCTCTTGCCTTGCGGTAACATCCGCTTCGTAATAATCTTCTGAATCAGTGGCGCTATCTAAATCTTCAAATATTACAACGCTTTCTAAATAAGAAGTCTCTTCTTTAATTCTTTTATTTATATGATTTTGGCCCTCGTATGAACTAACGCTGTTTAAAAAGTATTGCGGATCATAAATAACGTTATCATCAAAAAGTGCATAATAAACAGGCTTAAACTTACCAACTGAAAGCAAGTATTTTCCATAGGAAGTCAGCTTAAAATCATAAACTTGTTCTTTTTTATTAAGAAAAGTAGCCATTAATAATTGCCTCCTTTCTTGCTATTGCTCTTACTTTTAGAAGTCCGCTTAGTTTGCTTCTTGTTGTTTGCCGAACGAGACATTGTTTTGCTCTTGCTGTTTTGTGATGATCGCTTGCCATCTGTCTTGCTTTGGGTGGGCTCTTCAACATCGCGAGAAATCGCCTGTTTTTCCATATCAGTTATAAGCTGCTGTTCTTCAGTTTCTTCGGATGGCTTCAACAGTACCTCTACATCCATTTTAACTAGTTCAACAAAAGATAAGTAATCATAAGGCCAATTAAATGCAATTGGATATCCGGTGGTCGAATCATCAGAACTGAATCTAGAAGTTTTACTAGAATCGATGATCGTTCCGTGAAATTTTGGTACGGTTTCGCCGTATTGGGGAGCTACAAAATCATAATAATTTGCTTGTGAGCGCTGTTTTACTTTAAACAACATCCACCCAAGATTCTCATTTTCTAACAAATTTGCTTCGCTTAGTAGCTCTGTATCCATTAATTCGTGAGCAGTTGAGCTTTCTTGAATATTAACTTTTCTATAATTGCCAGTTTGTGTGGGCGCAACATTTTGCCAAATATTTGATAAATCGTTCTTGTCAAGAGTATAATCAAATTCAAAGATATACATTACAAATGGATCTATATTCTCATTATTAATCCAATCAACTTGTGGCGGTAACACATATCGATTCATTTTTTGCATCATTTTTCTAATAGACTCGCCGGCAGATTGTAGTGAGTCTTTTGCTGTTCCTTTTTCGAAAACTGCGGTAGTGCGTTGCGTTGGAATGCTGATAAACTCTTTTCTTTCTGAAGTGTTTACTTTGCTCTGAGATAAACTTACGTTATCGATGGCTTTAATTACATATGGGATCGCTACAACTGCTTCTTTGATGGTAATTTCATCCTTTAACTCGCCAATTCTTTTAGATGTTTCTCCTGTATTAAAGCCAGTTAGATCAACTAATGATTTCATATTTTTATACATGTGCTGGCCATTTGATGACGCGTTAAAGCCATTATAAGCCGTATTGTTTGTTATAACATCATAATGTGTTTCTAGCCAATCTCTACATCCATCTGGACCAACTAGTTTAAGGAATACTCCTCTGCTTGGGTCCGGATCTATAACGCCGTATTGCTGCCAAATACAGCGAGGAACGGAAGCAGAAGCAAAATTATCTGGTAATTTTAAATTACCGGCAGCATTAGTTATTGGATGAACACCAACATCGCTGAAATTCATGTGGGGAGTTTCCCATTTGGGCTGTATAACCCACTTATATCCAACCGCTTCGTTTGTTAGATCTTTAAGATTTCCAAATGGATCTTTTGTTTGTTTATAGGCGGGCTCTAATCCCCACAAATTTATGCTAGCGGTGGCTTGCATAACATTTGAATTAATATTTGGGCCGGCCATAAGAAAATCTTCAGCGCTTGTGTACGATTCGTCTAAGAACGAGCTGATTAATATTGGAGATGCATCAGAGCTTCCTGTGACAACTCCAGGATCCCATCTCCAGCAGACTACGCTAGCAGATTGAAAAATCTCTTGAATTTTTACTTCTGATGTTGGGGTGGCGGCTGTTCCTAATTTAATTGGATCATATATAATATCTATCCAAGATTCTCCATCATAATATGGAGGCGTATGACAATTAATTCCGATTGTAGAGTCTTTTGGCTGCGTTTTAATAACCGCTGCAACAATTGAAGCAGTTACAGGCGGCTGGCCGGCGACTGGCGGACCAAACGCAGAAGGCCTGGAACACATTGTAAAGTTCTTCTGGAATTTGTCAAACGAGATTGGAAATTGTGGAAGGGGGCCTTGTTTTCTCCCAAAGGTATCGCTTGTATAAATCTTATAACCAGAAACACCATAACCAGTATTGTTGCCTTTGGAGCCAGATTCATTTGAATAAATTTTTGGACCCTTATATGACGGCGCCAGCACCAATCTAGCAAAATATAGTTTATTAGTATCAACAGTTACGGTATCATTAATTACACCAGATTCAAGCTTGGTAAAAGAAGAATCTTTCAAAAAGAATTCTGCAACTCCACCACAAAAATTTGATGCTGCCATTGAATAAACTGAATTATAACCAGTAGAAAGCATCGAAGCTGTTGCATTTAGTGAAACCGATGGATGAGGCTCACAATCTATTATTTCTTTATGTGAAACATATCTTTCTGGATAAATTATTGCTTCAAAAGGAACTCTATAGTCCCAAAATTCTTTGCCAGACTTACCGGGCATTGGATAAATCGCATAATTGTTTGTTTCTGTTGGTTTTGCTGCACCCAAATAAGATGCGCTCATCTTTGTTGGATCGGTCAAAACAGGATAATCACAAGCTATACCAGCTTTAATAGAATTATATAAAACCCCAGGAGCGAATAAAGACTGCATTAGTGGGCGAAGCGTGCCGCCTTGTTCTTGTATGGCTTCTTCTCCTGAAAATTTATATTCGGTACCGCCAACAGTTACTTTTGTATTTATAACATTTCCATATGATTTAGAAAATTCAGATACTAACTGTTGTGTTCTTTGGGCTGGATAAAAACCATTGTAAGGATTAAACTTTTTAACCGCCGTGCAAGTTAATTTAAGTTCTTTGCCTTCTAAATCTGTTAACGATTTGACTCCCAAATAATCTAAAAACTCACTATTACTATAATCAACCCAAAATGACTTAGATAAGCTGTTTATATTTGTGCCCACGATTTGATAAATATCGGACACATTTCTAAGATTATCAATTCCGCTTTCAACAAATTTTTCAATATGCTCGCTGATCCTAAATTCCGGAATCACAGAATATCCACGATGATATTTTAATGCATCGTTTCTAAAATCATCGTATGTATCATACCACGGCACTGAGGGCGCAGATACAAATTCGTATGTGCCATCATCTGAACTAGAAAGTATGCCGGCCTGAGAGCCTGCTTCAAAAAATGCTTCACCGCCGCCCCAATCAATTTGATATGCCTGCGCAAATTGTGCCAGAGGCCTGGGTACGGATCCGGTTTCTGGGATGTCCATACCGCAAGGGCTGACAACCGAGCGCGGAGTTGTTAGCGTATGTTTTCTTGTATATAGCGCTGCGGGGCTTAACCCTTTTGCCGATACGGCAGATGCTAAAGTTACGCCTTTGTGAATAAAGCTATATGTATTTTGTAATTCGCCGGCAGATGCGCTAGCTCTTAACGCTGTTAGTTGTGCTTCAAGATTTCCAATGCCCGTTCTTGTTGAGAAATCATCGGGAGGATCCAGCAACCAACAGCTTTGGCCTATGTTGGGCAAACCATTGGCCCCTTTAATTCCAAAAGAATTAAACGAAGCGGAGCCAACAGTTCTTCTATCAGATTCTTTATTTCGCCAAAACTTGTTATCGTAATCAGTTCTTTTTAGCGAAATCGATATCATATCATTTCTAACAGAGGGAAATACATTTTGCCTATACCAAATCCAATTCACGCCCTCGTTGATAGATTTTATTAATTTTTCAAAAGAAGTTTCAGGCAACGACATTTCTTCTAAAGCAAGATCATTTAATTTTAGATCATTAAATAAAATTTTATCATTTGTATGACTAGCTTTAAACGAAGCATTTGTGCCGGCTGAGCCGATATTAATATAGGAGCTTCTTCCTCTATAGGACACGGGAGGCAAATTATATTTTGAGAAATCTTTATCGCCAAGACTAAGAACGCTTAACGTGCCACTTGCATGTTCGCTTCTTAAAATAGGATGATATGGAAGATTTGCTAATGTCCAGTTATTGCCGTTATAGAGCAGGTCTCCTCGGCGAGTTAATAGCAAATTAAGATAATCTGCCGAGGTTGTTAGAAAGTTTGTTGTCTGCGTTGCACCTAAAAATGTTGTATTTACATAACTTGAATTAGATTCGCTTAAATGATGGCCAAGTGTATTAGTTGAGGCAGTATTTATCGGATCAAGTGTAAATGTGTTTAATCTTGTTGTGTTCTGATATAGGCTTTGTGTAAGTTGCGGTACAGCCGAACTTGCACTTAGAAAATCAAAATATGGCAAATAACCGGCAGAAGAAGAATATAAGCTATCCGTTGTTGAAATTCCATACATTCTAATTTCGCTTCCAGTAACAGCTTTACTAAACCAAGAATATTGCCTTGTCATTCTCGGAATTGGATGAACCACAAAAGCATTGTCATAAACTGAAGCCGATGCCACCGTCACAGAAGGAGCATTAGAAAGATTACCATCATTTGTTATTTTAAGTCTAACTTTCTTGTTTCTGTGAATCTTGTGAAAGCCCGGAAATTGATCAAAAGAAGCGCCAGGGCCACCAGCTGTTTGTGGAGGGCCATTTGCCACCGCAGTAGTGCCGGTAATCCAAAGAGAATCTCTACCAAATCTGGCTGTGTGGCGCGCCATATGTGATCGCAAGCCATAATCTTTTCCATTTCCAGTAGAAGGATCGATGCTTATATCTGAAACTCTGATTCCGGTTGTGCCCTCTCCTATCGCTTCTGCGGTAGAGCCAGATGGCCCTTGAGAAGGCTTTTTAACCGAAAGGTTTCTATAATTAAGCGTATTATAAACAGAATATTCTCCTGATCTAAAATCTAAATACGCCGGCGACATTTCTGCAATGCCCCCGGGGGCAGCAAATCGACCAACAATTATAGTTCTGTTATTAACAGCTCCCGACAAATAATTTATATTATATTCTGATACCAAATTATAGTGGCTATCATCATCTCTTCTTGTGTTCAAGTGTGTTCTAACTGCGTCTGGAACCGAGCTGGTGCCACCTGGGCCTGTTTCAAAAATAACTTCCGAGGGTAACGTTGGTTGATTATTTATAAATGCTCTCGGGTTATTTCGGGCGCCGACTGAATGAACGACTTGATAGTTGTGAGTATAGTTTCCAATTGGGCCCCAAGCTAAAACGCCGGTTAAAGCGACATCTACAGAAGCTGTGGTCATTTTAATATTTTTAATATTTACCGGTCTTTTGGCTACAAAATCTCTATAAAAAACAGCCTTTTGAGAACCCGAATATGGATATGGATAAGTGCTCCGATCGTTTGATTCTGGCCATGGATAATCGGCGCCGGCTAATCCGATTGCCCCACTAAGACTTGAATCATTACAAGAGCCTAAAAGAATTTTCCATGCTTCAGCTCTAGTCTTATAATCATCGCTGCCGGAATTCAACCTGATATGACGATGTTGATTTCCACCAACACTTAAATCTGTGAATGGCCCTTGCATTGGTATTTCATTATAATCGCCGTAGCCATCTTGATGAACATTTACAATCTCAACGGCACTGGAAAGAATTAGGTTTTCATTTACTATCCTGCTATATCCAGAATTCGGAAGAGTGTCTTGTCTTGCAGGTGTAATAATATTAAAAGGTAAGATTTTAGATGATTTTAAATTATAAAATCCATAACCATCTCCCCAGTTTCTACCAGAATTTACTTTAAAGTATCTCTTAATTTTTTTATTGGGGCGCAAATCATTGATATAATATTCTTCAAGTTCTTCAAAATCATCCACAAAACCAACAAGAACGTTTTCCGGTATAAATGATTTATCAGTAATGCTAACGGGTCCACCAGGATGAAGCGCGTTGCGAGTTTTATCAAAATTGTTTAATCCAGAGTTCACACCGCCTCTCACAACTCTTAAAAGATCGACACTCATCGCACTTCTTCTGAAGAAGTTTCTTTCGTAAATATTCGCGGATCCGGTATAAAATCTACCGGCGCTAGTAAAAAGTTTTGGTATGCTAAAACTAGAGCTTAGGCGTGGCTGCGAATGCATTATTTTACGTAACGTTTCTCTATTATCGTCAACTGCTGTGTTATTAGAAGATATTTCTGATGCATTTCGAGGAGCCCATCGAAGCCAATAACTATACGCACGATCTGTTGGTCTTGCGGTGGCACGATTGGCGGAGGAGATGTCTTCTAATTCACTTCCAGACATAAAGAAATAAGGATTAAGCGATGTATTAGATACAGTAGTTCTTCCCAAAGAAGAAGGAGAGTCAGCGCTGCCGCCCTCGGTATCAGAATCGGTACTTGTTCCTAATTCTGAAGGGCTCACACTGGACGCGTACCATGCGCCCAATGTGGTCGAAACAGCGCTATCTGGATCCGGAGATCTAGGAGCCTCTAATGTCGGGAATTTAGTTTGATATTTGTTTCTCTCCAGAACATGGCTTTCGATAGTGTTATATACATCTGGCACCATATCGGCTGAAGCGGGAAGTAATTGAGAAACAATAATAGCTAGCGAATCATCAAACCATTTATAATAATCAACAAATTTTTCTACATCAGAAACTTTTGTTACTTTTCTGAAGAAGATTTCTCTGAGCTTTTCTAAAGATTTGTATCTCTCGCGATAACGATTTACGGGCGCGCCGATAACAGTATGAAAATCAACCACACCAGCAAAGAATTTTAACATTTCTTCAGAAATTGCATTATACATGCTTTTCTCAAAAGCATAATAATAACTCGGAACTCTTTGTCTCTCGCTTAAGCCGAAGACCCTATCGTCATCTGTCAAAATATTAATCATGTCAGAGGATACAACAAGCTCTGGATTTACGAATTTAAACGCATTAATAGAGTCTTTTATTACAACATCTGTGGATGATGTACCAAAACCATATCCTACTCCAGTATGTTGATACCCACCGAGGTTTCCTAGCCAGCCATAATTTTCTCTCGTCTCTTTAGAGCCAGAACTGATATCTTCAACAACAAAATTACCGACCGGATCGGAACCGGTTACATTATCAAAATTCCAATTTAATACAAGCGTTCCAAAGTTTTTTATTTCTCCTTGGCTAAAATAGCTACCAGTGTTATTTAAATCAATTGGAGATAAGTGCTTATATGATCCAGAAATTCCATAATTATCTATATCAACAATGTGTTGATCGATTGAAATATTATCTAAGCTTTTCGCCCAATATCTAACACCGGCGATCATAACATCGGTTTCGCTTAACACAGATGATGTAAAGTTTGTGCGGTGGGCGCCGGCATAAATTCTTTTGGGGGCCCTTAACATATCTTTGCCGCGGCTAGTCGGTATAGCAGCGGTTAATTCAAAAGAACTCTTTATTGTTCCAAGCCTAGAGTTGACTCCTCTAAAAATCAATTTATATGTATAGTTGCCGGTGGAACCACTAACTAAGCTGGGTATAGTTTCGCCCACTGGGATAAATTTAGAGTCGGTTTTGGTTGTTGCAGATGAGCTAACCGGCTCTAATCGAACTGATAAATTCCAAGCCTCGTTATCGTAAACGTTGTAAAAAACACTTGATGTCAGTTCTGGAAAAATATATGGGTTTACTGAAGATGTAAGTCTGAAATGAACATTCTTAGATTTGTCGTAATCTCTTACCGCATAAACTTGAAAGTTTGCAGCATCTGGCCCAAGTTCGGTCGGACCAAAGTTTGTGACCCAAGTAGTTTCGGTACCAACAAGATTTGCAGCACTAGCTGTTCCCGCTGTATGCATGCCAAACAAAGAACTTTGTGCCGGTCGATTAATCTTGTCTAAGGAAGTAAAATATTTGGGAAAAATTACATCTGCTTCTGCAGTAAAGCCATAAATATCTTCAAAGGCATATCCTGCTTCTGCAACCATAACGCCGTTAGATCCAGAAATAAACCCTTGGGCCTCACCATTATCTGCGGCTGTGCCACTTACTGCTGCAAAAACAACACCCGCAGTATTTTTGGGATTGTTGAAGTTTATTGATGCACGATTAACCAGCGTTTGCTGCAAATTATCATCGAGAGTATAAACACTATTATTTGAATATGCATTAAGCCGTATTAAGTCATCATTAATATAAAATGCTCTAAAAACATTCCTAATTGCCTTTTCAGTTCCTTTTGATTTAAAAATATTTGTTAAATTGTTATATAAATTTAAATAAATTAAATTCTTGGTCTCAGTCAAATCTGTCTCAAAAGAGCCAGTAATTGTTCTATTCAAAAACTTTTCAATAACATTGCTGTCGACAAATATTTCTGGAGTATACAGTCCCAAGGATTGTGGCAAGTGTTCTGCAAAAGGCAGCGGTGTATACGAGGCGCTAGTATAAATTTGATGTTTAAACTTCGGTATTGCGGAAGTTTGCAATCTTAGTTTGTCAAAATAAACCCCCACAATGTGGCATATTTGTCTTAAATGTGATGTTTCCGCATCGCCATGGCTTTCATCTTCTTCAATAATCCACGAAGGAACCATGCTTAAAATAGAAGCATTATTTTTAGAATCATGGTATGAGCCTTTATTCAATAAAGTTGTTTTTAGCGATGATACGTCCGAATGCGTTGAGCGAATAATTGGATCTTTATATTCTGACTTTGCGTGGCCCGCTAAAATAATTGCAGAATCTGTCGTTCTGGCGCTGGATCCTGGATATCCATACCAGATACCGTTACAGATTCTTCCGCCATAATCTAATACAACCGAATCTGTGGCTGAGGCACTAGTGATGCCTTCGTTAAACTTATAATATACTCCAAGATCGGTATTTGAAATATCAGAATTTACACCACCACGAACTTGCTTAAACCAATTGTCTCCAATTTCTTTTGCAGTTCTAGAAGCTTTCCAAAAACGAAATTCATCCATCGAACCCGAAAGCTTTCCAGCGCCGGCGGCCGCCTTATCGGCGCCGCCGAGAGGGCGTGGGCCGGATAATAGGGCGCCGATTCTTCCCTGCATGCTCTTGGGATTAAGCTCTGATACTGTGCTATTGTATACATTAACATCGTCTATCTCGCCATTCACATACATTTCGGCAATAAAATCAGATCCCGTATTATAGAATTTAAATGCATAATGTTTCCAGCCTGATAAAGTGTCGACATTAACATTACTGCTACCAATTTCTTTGTCGTTAAGTCCTATAGTAGATGAGCCGGAATCTATAGTAAATCTGAATGGGGTGCCGGATGCATCGCCCTTTAGATAAAGCGTCATGCGACCATAATCAATGCTACTATCTCCTGCGTTGTTCCACATATCAAAAATAACTTGTTTTTTAGTTTTACCATTTAGCGTATCAAGATCATTTGCAGAGCCGGTTGTAAGCCAAAATTCAACAGTCACACCATTATCAAAATCGGATTTTAAATTTGATTCTCTGGAGCCAGAGCCATATGTAGAAGGCAGGCCAGCACTTGTATAAATATCTTCATCATAAATGTTGGCATTTTGAAAGACATCGTTATATAAATTCGGACTTAATGTCGCCAATGATTTACCAAGAGATCCTGTGCCGGGCCCGCCTTTAAATGTAATATATTCTAAAGTACTAGGAAGGCCATAATCATCTTCTGTTGATGCTTGAGAGCCCCACCCGCCTTGAGATAAGTGAATATAGCCATTAGTCCGAGGATATAAATTATCAAGTATATAACGATCAATGTCTAATAGATTGTTATAATATTCATTTATTTCGGCATCGGACCCATCATATGGATAATAATCATGAATTCTTTCAATTGAAGATTTATAATATAAATATGCGGAGCCGTATTTGGCAAAATTTTCTGGTAAGTTATAGTTTACTTGTGGAACAAACGTTTGTTGCTTTTTGTGAATTGCTTTTAAATTTCTACCAGACTCAACAGCATCGAACGCTTCTTTATCTGTTGTGTCTGAAAGGTAATTTCTTGCTTTGTCTAAGTTTCCAAAAAGCTTTTTAATACTCATAATCTTCTACTCGAAATTTGAAGGCCTCATCTTGTTCGATCCATGATTGTAGTGAAGAATCATAAAAACTAAATTTAAACGCGTATGCATATCCAGGCTCTAATAGATCCATGTCAAAATCAAAATAATTGCCCGACACATCATAAGACAAGCCTGTATGTAAATCGCTTCCTGTGCCGTATGGTATGGCCTCAAACGCATCCAAAACGCGATAAACTCTATATGATGCGCTTTGCATTATCTTCGTGCTTATATTGTTGCTAGCTTTTGTAAAAATTGTTGGGCTCCAATTTTTGTCTCTAACATACAGATCAAATCTTGCTGTTTCGCCAGGATGATATTTTTGTCTTATATTTGAAACGCTAAGATAGTGGCTCGGCCTTTGAGAAATCTGGCTAGCTTCTAAAGTGATAGGAACTATAGAGCCAGTAAAAAATTGCTTTGTAGCATCATTGGCGTTTGCTGTATTCATGCTTCCAGTAAACCAAACATCATAAATCGTTTTTAAACTAGTTGATCCGGTGAATGCAAAAGAAGCAGAATAAATGCCGGTTGATACAATGCCCCCAGTAACTACGTGCAAATAGTCGCCTTCGGTGTCGCTTCTAACAAAAGAATCGTTATCAGCCGATAAAACCTGTAATCCGCTAGAAGTTGGAACAACATCATTAAAGCTTCCGGAATAAATGCTAACATAAATTCGCTTATCTGAGCCTAGCGCTGGAATATCAACTAATCTTCCGCGAACATAGTTATATAAATAAAGTGTATTCATGTTATCTGCTGCTGGTGCTAGTGAGCTACTATAATAAAAATTCCCCCTATCGTCTCTAGTAATATCACTCCAGCGAGCTTCAATCACAGGGCGCTTAAAGAAATATTGTGAACCTCTACCAAAGAATCTTTTAGTATAATAAGACCTTGTTGAGCCGCTTGGATTATAAAGCACACTTTGAGTGGTATCATCGTCATCAAGAGCGGGATGGCCTGGAGTTCTTTTCGTTACACTGTCCATCGTTCCGGACGCTAGCGCCTCTTGACTTGCAGTAAAAAAGACGCCTATGCCATAATTTGAATAAGTGCTATCTATCCATTGCTCAACTAAAGGAGTTATATTGATTTCTAAATCTTCTAAACCACTATAAAAGGTTTGTTTAAAAATATGAATTTCTGTTTTTACATCTGCATTATTTACAGTTGCGGTATGATAAGAGCCTCCTGCCAAAAGAGTTTCATTTATATCTGTCCAATAAGCACTATCGGACGCCGACATCCAATTTGAGCCTGATTTTTTAAGTGTGAGATCCTTATAACCCTCTAGGTCTAAGCCGATTCCCTCTTGCCAAGATTGAGAAACCGCCATAACAGTCAAAATCGCATCGCGAGGAGCTGTTTTAGAGTGTTCCGCATTATACATTTTTAAATAAAAACTAACATTTCCAGATGCAGGAACGAGGGCTGATGTTCTATCGCTAGAGATATCTTCTATAGGAAATTTAATCAATATTCTTGAAAGTTCTGCTGATGCTGTTGCTTCTCTTCCATAAATTGAAAATGTTTCTAATATATCTGATTGTCCTGCATTCGCACCAGTTCCGCGAGTTGTTAAATTTGGCTTAAATGCATTTACGATCGTATTATCAGCATTGGCATAATATTTTTTGATCATTATCTAATCTTTCCTACTATGTCTACTTTTGGATATTTTATTTCTAATACGGCATTCTTCGGCACAATTAGGTAATCTCCGTCTGGGGAAAGATTTCTTTCAATATTAATAACGTTGCTGGAATAATTAGATCCAGACTTGTTGACGATCTTAACTTTAACAACATCTAATACGCCTTTAACATCTTTAAGTGCTTGATATATATCGCTAATATATAAATGTTCTCCGATAAAAAATGCAGTTTTGTATTTGTTTTGGAGCGCTGTCACCGCACTCTCTAAAAGTGAAAACTTCTCAGCTGTTGGTGCCGGTTTTAAAATAAAGTCTATTCCTACATTAATAACATATGGATCTAAAATATCAACCGTATCATTGATCATTCTATATTGATTAAGCCAAGTCTTTAAATTGTCTTTTATTGTTGCGTTTGATAAAGTTAGTTTGCCAAAAGAGTTTTCTGAGATAACATACATATTAATATTTCTCTTAAGCGAGTTAGGGTCTTTTTGTGCGGAAACTCTTTTAATTGAACCAAATTTTTCTGGCATTCTATAACACAAGCTTTCATAATCTACTTGTGTCACGGCTCTATTTTGTGTTGGAAATGTATCATAAATTCTTTGTTTAATTTCTGTTGAAGATGGCATCGAGACATCTCCAACAATTGGCAGCTCATTTGAGGCCTCGAAAGAGTTCAAAACATCATTAATTTTATTGGAAGCTAGAATGGTCCTATCAGCAAAATCTACACGCGGATTAGTTACCTTATTTAAACTACCAGCCGAAACATTAGAATTTGTTGGGTTTATTGCTCTATATGTAACTGTTAGCGTAGTGTTTGTAGGTACAATTCCAAAATTTTCTGTTTTCGTTAATCTGGTTGGATCAAAAGTTGTATCCGAGGTGTACGTTTTGCCAAAAATATTAAGGGCCACCGATTGAGGACTCGCCACCACATCACTGTCGCCTTCTTTACCGCTACCAAATTGCAAAAATGTTTCAAAGCGTTCTTTAACTACCACAAATTTTCTGGAAACCAAGTAGGGCTTTAAAATAGAAGGAACATTGTCGTTTTTAAAATTTTTATTCGCAAATTCTTTAAAAACCATATCTTGTGAAAGATAATCAACTTCAAAATATTCATTACCTTCAGAATCATATACCGAAATAATTTCAGCAAAGTTTGAATCATTTATTGAGATTGTTTTGAATCTTTCATAAGGGCCTGATTTTATAATTTGCTGACTAAGGTTTCCAGAAACAACATTACCAAAAGCTTTTATAGCAAAATATGTTGGGGCGCCTGTCGAATCATTTACGCGCGCGACAACAACTGGATTTTTAGGATCGTTAAAGTCTATATTTTCAGTTAAGATAAAATTTAAGCCACTTTGCGACTGTAGCGTGGTGCCTCTTTTTAAAATAGGAACATAGTTTTTATCAGGGCCAATACCTGTTGTGGAAGCCGGTACTAAAGCAAAAATAGCAACCTGTCCATATGTGGAGGGTCGGCCTTGGTTTTTATATCCAAGGATTCTGCCGTGTCTTACAATATTATTATATTGATAAGCTGTGTCTAAAAAAGCCTCATTAATATTATAGTCTAAATAAAACGAAAGCTGGTCGCCAACATATGCAACCGCGTCGATCATTAGTGCTCCAAACGAGGCCTCGCTAAAATCTTGAAATGTGTCTGGATAGAACCTTTCTGCAATTTGTAACAAATCCTCGCGAATAGTTTCAAATTCTCTGTTGGTGTAATCAATCGGTAATATTTTCTTTTGTTGGCCGGCCATAAAAAATCCTCATTTTTAAATAGTAAATTCTAATAAATCTTGTGTACCAATTGCAGGTATATCATATTCTATATGAATGGTCAAAATATTTAAATCTTGATCGTTTGGAGAAAATGCAATATTTTTTAATCTAATTGTTGGTATATAAAAATCAATTTGGTCTGAAATCTTTGTTTCAATCTCAGAATAAACATCTTGATGAAAGTTAGAAAATAAATATGTTTTTAAACCAACTCCAAAATTTGGCTCCATCACTCTTTCGCCGGGAATTGTAAGTAATAGCATTTTTAGATTTTGTTTTATTAAGCGCCGAAAGCCCTTAATCATTTGAAAGCCATCGGCGGAGCTGGCTTCTATTGGGAGCGATACTGCTAACGAAGACATTTCTTGAACCTCTCTGTATAAATATTAGTCATCACAAAGTTTTCCTATAGAATTAAAAGGATTTGGTTTTAATCTAAATTTTTGCCACTTTGGAAGGAGTTTGTCGCCTTGAGCGGGTCTTAAAGCTTCTCTCAAGTTTCCAGACCACCGCATAGAAGGATCAAGATCTAAATCAAGATCACCAATCTTAAAATCTCTTCTTAAATAGTATGTTTTAAATAGCTTTTTAATTCTGTTTTTGCTTTTTCTCAATAAGACCTGATCCCAATCATCCCATTTTTTATTAAACCAACCGGCGCCGGCAATCAAAGTATCTCTTTCTTTATAACTCGCCCACCCTTCGTTTTGCGTCATTGTGATTTCGCCGTCTACAACTTCTACTCCCATTCCCGGTTTAACATCGAAGTTAGATGAACCTCCAGTAGCGTAGCCATCTGCAACTGTTGTTTCTCCGATTGAAGGCAAAAACGCCATATCATTATAAATAGCCATTACAGAGGTTAATTTTCTCAACGGTAAAATATAATGCGAGACTAATTTAAACTTATTATCATCAGTCAATAAGTTGATTAAACATAATAACAATTTACTATTTCCTTCAAAAGCTTGAATTTGGCCTATTTTTAAATCTAAAGCATCAACTTCTACAGAAGTGATCTCAATCTTAGAATTTTCGATATAAAATGAGAATTCCAATCCATAACGAACGCCCAATTTGCCAGAAAGACCAACAACTCTACCAGAAGGCTCTGTAACGTGATCTAAATCTCCGGGATAAATATCTGAAATATTTAATTGGCTATCGCTCTCCTTTATAATTGAGATCGCTTCTTCGGGAGAATATTTAATTTCATTGATAGAAATATATTTTTCTATAACAAACGGGTTTGATGCGTCGGCGCTGGCGCTAAACCCATAATTTTCCACATCTCCGATTGGAATACTTATTTTATCTGAAAATGGAACCAGAATATCGTGGGGTTCTGAAGTATGTGATTCACCTGCCATATACATAATGTTTCCATCACTATCTTCACTCACATGGTAATATCCTATATATTCTTCGCCCTTTTTATAAAAACTCATATCATCGCTTCTATCTTCAGATACCGCAAATTCTCCTCCATTGGTATAGAGTTCTTCACCTTCTGTTGGAAGATCAATCATTTCTTCTTTTATTTCTTTATTTAAATCTAATTTGCTTCCTTGAGTAAAGTTTTCTAATAAGTAATAATCTAAATTAGTAATATATCTTTCGCCGCTTGCTGGGCCCATTCCAACTAAATCTAGATTTTTTATAAATTTCTTACTCATATGATTTAATTGTTCCATAACCATTTCTTTTAAAATGATCTTTGCGTGCTCTTCTGTTTCGGCAACAAATTGTAGATTCTTTTCAATTCTATAGTTTTTTAATGTTTTGATTCTTTCTACATCTCCAAGATCTTTTTTACTTCTAAGCTCACCTTTGTCGGGATATTCATAAGATTCTTGCAGATCGTTTAACTTGTTTAGGGCCCTGATTACGCTCTCAGGAGGATTGATAATATCATCTTGATCAACTCTTCTGCCATATAGCTGAACACATTGTTCTAAGAATGCATACCAAAACTCTTCATCTTTAAAAGTGTTAAATGATTCGAAAAAATCATTTTGTGCATCTTTAAATGATTCTTCCATGTTTTCAATAATATAGTTAGCATATAGAGAGCTAAAGACATTTGGGAAATTAGGCTCAAATTTAGTAAAAGTGGCGATAGTTTTAATAAAATGAATACTGGTGAAAATACGGATGGCAGCTGTAATCACGCCCTCTAGTGCAATTTTATCTAGTCTGCCTAAAATCCTATCATATGGCAGTTCAACAGTGCATTCATCAGCTCCTTTTAATCGATCGTCTTCTGGTGTGGTTGAATATTTGCTTTCCATCAGATCTTGAATATCGTCAAAATCTATTAAATCTGTCAACTGAGGCTTACAAGGGCTAAGTTCCGGAAACATTACATCAACAAATCCAGACCAGCCCTTGCTTTCAACTGGCATAATATAAATCCCAGGATTCATATAGGTTCCAAATGAAATCGTAGGATCTAAATAATGAACTCTATTGGGGCCTTCTCTTGTTCCGTTTTCTGTTTCGTATTGCATTCTACTAACGCCCAAAATCATATCTCTATTGGTAATGTGTCGCTTGTTTCCATCAGAATCTGTTATTTGACCTTCCGCATAAAGGCTTCCAGCATCATCATATCCTGTTGGCACTAGATATTCGAGGTCACCAGCAGCTAAGTCATCGAATATGGCGCCATAATCAAACGCAGCATCATTTTCTCCAACTTCAGAAATCATCTTTAACAACGCAGCGGAGACAAAAGAATCATATATTGCTTTTACTGAATCTTTTGTAGCAGATGCACCTTCTTTGGTTAGCATTTCGGTTAACAAAACGATTTGAGGTAAATATTTTTGTTCCCCCGAGAAAGAATCGGCAAATTTTGTATAATAGCCAAATAGTCCTTTTGTTGCAGTGTGCCAGTTATTATCAATTATATCGAGCGTGTCATGAATTGCTAAAAACTCAAACTTCATATCATTTATAACGCCCGAAGTATCATTTGTTGAGCCAATTGGATCGACTTCCTCTTCTGAAAATTCTGCAGCACTACTGTAGACTTTTGCCTTTTGATTATTCAGTTGTGTTATTTTGACTCTTACATTGTCATTTTGGCGATTGGTATGAAGAGTGCTTCCTGACAAGGGCGGCCTAATATCAGATAAAAACATTTCGATATTAAAACCATATGAATAAGATGAATCTTTACTTGCGGGCCCACTTCTTAATCCTTTGGCATTATCTGCAAACTTAAATGTTACATCAGGAGTAAGCTTTCTTGCCTTTTGGGTTATTTTAACCTTATCGTGTTGAGCGTCCAAATTAAAAGAATAATTGTATCCCATATCTGGCAATTGAATATAATCAATTCCTCTAACATTGTTTAGTGAAACGGTAGAGGTATT